>Ga0209051_1000237_pt1 | contig 92688 bp, 88 predicted proteins | sample AraplaCvi_mMS_r2_2_FD_184286 | JGI IMG/M metagenome (GOLD analysis project Ga0209051, IMG submission 184286) | Arabidopsis root microbial communities from North Carolina, USA - plate scrape MF_Cvi_mMS_r2 (SPAdes) (version 2) | ecosystem: Host-associated > Plants > Roots > Endosphere | place...
CCGGGGGGACCTTGCCCGCGGCGGTGACCTGGCCGGTGAAGAACCGGCCGAAGGCGTGCGCGGATTCGACGACGGCGCGGTACCCGGCGATGTTGGCCATCGAGGACAGCACGTCCAGGGACTGCGCGCGGGAGATGCGGGGGACCGCGTCCATGGCGAGCACAGTGATCGGGCGGGTGGACAGCGCCTCGAGCAGTTCCGGCTTCAGCGCCGGTGAGATCAGACTGACCAGGGTGGCGTGGTCGGCCAGTGCGGCGATCTCACCGTCGGACGGCGCGTTGACCTTGAGGACGACGTCGGCCTTCCAGGGGTCGCCGACCTCGGCGCCCGCCTCGACGTAGGCGGCGTCGGAGAAGCTGGACGCATCGCCCGCGCCGGACTCCACGACGACGGTGTAGCCCAGCTTGAGGAGTTGACCGACGGTCTGCGGTGTGGCGGCGACACGCGTCTCACCCGCGTGAGACTCGCGCGGAATCCCGATCTGCATCCGAAGAGTCTCGCATTTGCTCAACCGGGGTGTGCGCACACCTCTGCTGAGGCGATGCGGTCCAGCGCCCAGCGCTGTTGGGCCGCAACGGCCTTCTTGGCCGATCGGCCGCCCGTCCGACGGGCCTGGGTGCGCAACGAACGCCGTCGGCGACCGGTGGGCAGGGAGTCCAGGACGGCCGGGTCGACCTCGGCCAACGGCGGGGCGTCTCGCGTCGCGGCAATGCGGTCGACGACCCACCTGCGTTCGTAGCGCAGCAGCACCAGCACTGCGGTGACGAAGACGGCGATGTTCACGGCGAACTTGCCCCACACGTTGGGCACGGGTCCGTCCCAGACGAAGTGCATGAAGGAGGCGCTGGCGAACAGCGCGACGGCGACGGCGACGCGACGCAGCCGAGACCAGCCGACGTCGTTGCGGAACGTCGGCAGCAGCAGCAGCACTCCGACCGCCGCCAGACCCGTGTACGCCCAGTGCGCGGGAACGGCCGTCAGCGCGCGCACCAGCAGGCTGCCGCCGGCACCGCTGGTGTCCGAGTCGAGGCTTCCGATGGCTTCGTTGGTGGCATAGGTCAGGTCCTCGGCGATGTCGAAGCCGAAACCGACGAACATCCCGACCAGCAGGGCGTGTGAGATCCGGGTGAACACCGGGGCGCACAGCACCAGGATCACCGCGGCACACATGGCCTTGGCGGCCTCTTCGACGAACGGCGCGGTCAACGCCGGCGACCAGTCGGCGTAGACGTCCGGTGGCAGGTAACGGGCCAGGATCTCGCCGAGTTGGGTGTTGCCCTGCAAAGCCATGGCGAGCGCGGTGCTGGCGCCCAGCGCCGAACCGGCCACCAGGCCCTGCTTGTACTGGCGGACGCTGCGGAAGGGGTCGCACACGAACATCAACCACACCAGGAAGGCCATCAGCGCCAACCATGCGGGGGCCAGGACCAGCTGCGCGGAGAACGTCTCGTGGAAGGCCTGACCGTAGTGGGTCAGCACGTGCAGGATGCCGACGAGCAGTGCCACGGTGTACAGCCAGAAGACCGCCGACTCGGGGCGGTAGACGACCGCAGGCCGCGACGAGGTGTCCCGAGGCGTGTCCAGGAGATCGGCGGTCATGACTGCTCCCTGGTGAATGGCGCGACGACGTCGGCGATGGCGGGGGTCGATTCGCGACTGCTGCCGAGCGCGATCACCGACAGCATCACGTCGCCGTCGGACAGATAGGCGCACGAACCCGTGGCCTCGTCGGTGAGGGCGACGCAGGTGTCGCCGGACAGCGATCCGTCCGCGGTGGCGATCCGGCCGCCGTCCAGGGTGGTGTGCACGTCGCCCACCCGGTTGGACCGCATCAATCGCTTGGCGACGGCTCCGGGATCGCGCCCGTCCAGGTCGTAGACCTGGATGAACACGGCGCCACCGTCACCCCGCAGGATGGCCTGGTCGCCGAGATTCTGAACCTGCCAATCGTCGGGTGCGTCGATGCCGACCGATGCCCCCTCGACGCTCGTCAGCGTCATGGCGTCGGCGGATTCGGCCGTCTCCCACTCCCGTTCCGGCAACCAGGCGTTGACCACCGTCGGCACGCCGGGCACGGCGAGCAACCCGATGGCCAGCGCCAGCGCGGGTCCGCGCTCCTGCAGTTTCGTCCTCACCACGATCGGACAATGTAGTGGGCCCGACGCGGGTTTGCTCGCTGATTTGACGGGCGCGTCAAATCACAACCAGTCCCGCCTACGGAACATCACGTAGAGGATGACCACCAGCAGCACGATCACCGCCGAGCTCGCGACGAACCCCGCGACGGTGTTGATGCCGGGGTACTCGACGTTCTGACCGTAGAAGCCGGTGACCGCGGTCGGGACGGCGATGATGGCCGCCCACCCGGTCAGCTTCTTCATCACCGTGTTCAGCCGGGCGTCCTGCAGCGACAGGTTCGTCTCGAAGACGGTGGTCACCATGTCGCGCAGCGATTCCGTCCACTCCGAAGCCCGCAGCACGTGGTCGTACAGATCGTCGTAGAGCGGGTTGAGCTCCGGCGAGGTCTTCGAGTCGAGCCGCCGGCTCTTGATGGCGCTGACCACCTCACGCATCGGCAGCACCACCCGGCGCAGTTCCACGAGGTCCTTGCGGTAGCGGAAGGTGCGGCGCTGCAGCCCCCGCTTGGGACCGTCCTCGTCGAACAGCTCGTCCTCGAGTGATTCGATGCCGTCGTCGAGGTCTTGCACGGCGTCGAAGTGACCGTCCACCACCACGTCGAGCAGGCCGTGAACCAGCGCCCCGACGCCGTACTCCTGGCCACCGAGCTCGTCGAACCGCTGCGAGACCTCGTCCATGCCGAAACCCGGGTCGTCGCCGGCCAGTGGTGGCAACCGCACCGTGATGAGGCCGCGCGGCAGCACGAACGCCGATATGCGGTGCTTGACCAGCGTCGACGTCGAGTCGTCGACCGGCTTGAGCATCTGAATGGCGTAGACGGTGAAGAACGTGTGGGTGCGGTAGACGGTCGCCTTGGTGCGTTCGTTGGGTGCCGTCGCGTCCTCCACCGCCCAGATGTTGAGCGCGAGTTCGTCGGCCAGTGCCATGAGCGTGTCGTGGTCGGGGTCGTAGACGTCGGCCCAGACCAGGGTGTCCTCGGAGCCCAGGCAGTCCGAGATTGCCGAGAACGTGAAGCCCTCGGCCGGCTTGCCGCCAACCCACATCCGCCCGCGCACCTCGGTCATGGCGCCATCATCTCCCAGGAGCCTGGCATCTCGGTTGAGCACCGATCCCGCATCGAGATCCTCGGGCCCGTCGCAATCGCGGCGACGCGGCCCCACGATGGCGAGCAGAGATTGACGCGATCGACACAGGGGAGGGGTGCTGCCATGAGCGTGGTGGTCGAACGTGGACTCGCACGATGTCCACGATGTGTGGCCGTCGCCGACTACACCTTCATCGAGTCGGGCCCCAATTCGTTGCGCTACGAGGTGCATTGCGGCAAGTGCGGTGAGGACTACCGGGAAGTGCACAACCCCGTGGCGCCCGCCTTCACGACGGCGGTCGACGCATTGGTGGTGCTCCCCCCGCCGGTCCCGCCAACGGCCTTCGACGTGCGCAGGCGGCAGGCGGTGGCCTGGCTGACCAGCCTGCGCGCCAGGGCGTCGGCGCGCGTGCGGTCGGGGACCTAGCGCACGAGCGAGGCCCCTCCCCGGATACCAGGAAGGGGCCTCATCGAAGCGGGCCTACAACTGGTTGCGCAGCTCCCGCAAGGTCTTCTCCAGAATGCGTGACACGTGCATCTGCGACACCCCGATGCGCTCGGCGATCTGGCTCTGCGTCATGGATTCGAAGAAACGCAGATAGAGCACGGTGCGTTCGCGCTCGGGCAGGTTCGCGAGCAGCGGACGAACGGTCTCCTGGTCGGTGATGCGGTCGAAGGAGAAGTCGATCTCGCCGACCGTGTCCGACACCATCCGGGGCGCCGAATCTCCACTGGAGACGGGGGCGTCGATGGAGTGCACGCGGTACGCCTCGGCGGCCAACAGGCTGTCGACGATGTCCTCACGGGTCATGTCGAGCAGTTCTGCCAACTGTCCGGCGGTCGGTGCGCGACCCAGGGTTTGGGTCAATTCCATTGTGGCCCTGGTGATGTGCCCATGCCGATCCTTGAGCCGACGCGGCACGTGCATCGACCATCCGTGATCACGGAAGTGCCTGCGCACCTCGCCCATCATCGTCGGCACGGCGAAGGCCACGAAGTGCGAGCCCTTGGTCGGGTCGAACCGGTTGACGGCCTTGACCAGGCCCAACCTGGCGACCTGGGTCAAGTCTTCGATGTCCTCGCCGCGGCCCCCGTAGTGGCGGGCAATCCGGTCGGCCAGGGGTAGGCACCGTTTGAAGATGGCTTCGCGCCGACGGTCGACGTCGACGGCGCCGCCCAGGGTGTGGAACATCTCCATGACGTCGGCATATTCGTCGACTTCCGCGACATCGGCCGCGGGCCGCTCGAGTTGTACGGTCACGAGAAGGTCACCCCCACCAGTTCATCGGCGGTAGTTTCCGTTGTGCAGCAATGGTTTTCCACAGTTGGACCCCCTAACAGGCGTCCATGGGCACAGCGCAGGCACGGAGAAGACATCTCAGTGCAGCGTCGAACCCAATCCGTCTACGACGGAACCGGCAATTTGCCGTAGCCTCGCGGGAAGAGTTCGGGCGCAACGTCTCGCAGGTTTTCTCTACGAGAACGGCGATACCAGACTAGCGTCGCGGGGCTTCGTGCCCGCTTTGCACTAAACGGGGATGTCCTTAGTGGACTGGGTCCCACCCTACGCCCTCCGACCGACATCGGGTAGGCCGGTGACTAAAACTCTCGATGAGCGCAGACGTTCCCCTGCCGGGGTGCGGCCGGTACAAACATCGGGTGACCACGACGCCGTCGGCCGATAGCTGCTGTCGCTGAACGCCTTCCGTCCAGCCCAGCTACCCCGAGAAAGTCGTAGGAATCGTGTCCGTCTTCGTAGACATCGCCCCGGACGAGTCGCACGTCGACTCCCCGCGTGAGCGCACCCCCGCACATCGCTGGCGCGGCCGGCTGACCAGGGCCGCACTGCCCGTGCTGTCGGTCGTCGTCTTCGGCGTCGGGTGGCAGCTCGTCGCGGCCGCCGGACTGTGGAACCAGACCTTCGTGCCCTACCCGAGCACCGTCTGGAAGGCGTTCGTCGACGTCTCCACCACCCACGACGGCACCCGAGGCTATGCGGGCTACCTGCTGTGGGAGCACCTGTACATGACCCTGCGCCGCGTGCTCGTCGGTGTGGTGATCGGCGTCGGTCTCGGCGTTGCGCTGGGTCTGGTCATGGGTTCCGTCGGGTGGGTCCGCAGCGTCCTCGAACCGTGGCTGACGTTCCTGCGGGCGCTGCCCCCGCTGGCTTACTTCTTCCTCCTGGTCATCTGGCTGGGCATCGACGAAGCTCCGAAGATCACGCTGCTCGCGCTCGCCGCGCTACCGCCCGCGGCGGTCGCGACCACCGCCGCGGTGGTCGCGGCGCCGGTCGGCCTCACCGAGGCGGCGCGGGCGCTCGGGGCGACGCGGCTGCAAGTGGTGCGGGACGTGGTCGTGCCGTCGGCGCTGCCCGAGACCTTCACCGGCATTCGACTGGCGGTCGGCATGGCCTACTCGTCGGTGGTCGCCGCCGAACTGTTCAACGGCATTCCCGGCATCGGCGGCCTGGTCAAGGACGCGAGCAACTACAACAACACCCCCGTGGTGCTGGTCGGCATCTTCGCGATCGGATTCTCGGGCCTGATCATCGACGGTCTACTTCGCGCCGTAGAGCGGCGAGCCGTCCCCTGGAGAGGAAAGATATGAAGCTCAAGGCACTCGTCACCGCGGCGGTCGTCGCCACCCTGGCGCTCGCCGGGTGCTCGGTGGACCACTCCGGGCAGGACGCCAGCAAGCCGACCATTCGCATTGGCTACCAGTCCTTTCCGAGTGGCGACCTGATCGTCAAGAACAACAAGTGGCTCGAGCAGGCGCTGCCCGACTACAACATCAAGTGGACGAAGTTCGACTCGGGCGCCGACGTCAACACCGCCTTCATCGCCAAGGAACTCGACTTCGGTGCACTCGGATCGAGCCCCGTCGCCCGTGGCCTGTCGGCGCCGCTCAACATTCCGTACAAGATCGCCTTCGTACTCGACGTCGCAGGCGACAACGAAGCGCTGGTGGCTCGCAACGGCAGTGGTGTCAACACCATCGCCGACCTCAAGGGCAAGCGCGTGGGCACGCCGTTCGCGTCCACTGCGCACTACAGCCTGCTGGCGGCGCTGGCGCAGAACAACCTGTCCGCCAACGACGTTCAGCTCGTCGACCTTCAGCCGCAGGCCATCCTCGCGGCCTGGGATCGCGGCGACGTCGATGCCGCCTACACCTGGCTGCCGACCCTCGACGACCTGCGCAAGACCGGCAAGGACCTGATCACCAGCCGCCAGCTGGCCAAGGACGGCAAGCCGACGCTCGACCTCTCGGCGGTGGCCGACGACTTCGCCAACGCCCACCCCGAGGTGGTCGACGTGTGGCGCAAGCAGGAGGCCCGCGCGCTGACGACCATCAAGGACGACCCGGCCGCGGCGGCGAAGGCCATCGCCGCCGAGATCGGCCTGGATCCGAAAGACGTTGAGGGACAACTGAAGCAGGGCGTCTACCTCACCCCGGACCAGGTGTCCTCAGCGGAGTGGCTGGGCTCCGACGGCAAGCCGGGCAACATCGCGGCCAACCTGGAGAGCGCGTCGCAGTTCCTGGCCGAACAGAAGCAGATCCCGGCCGCCGCGCCGCTCAAGACGTTCCAGGACGCCATCTACACCAAGGGACTGCCCGGTGCCCTCAGCCAGTGACGTCCGCGGCGGGGTACGGATCGAGAACCTGGCTCATCGCTACGGCGACGTGACCGCCCTCGGCCCGGTGAACCTCGACGTCGAACCAGGGGCCTTCCTGGTGCTGGTCGGCGCGTCGGGGTGCGGGAAGAGCACCCTGCTGCGTCTCATCGCTGGCTTCGAGGAACCCACCGCCGGTCGGGTGCAGGTCTCCGGCGACGCCCCCACTCCCGGCGTGAGCGCGGGCGTGGTGTTCCAGCAACCGCGGCTGTTTCCGTGGCGCACCGTCGCCGGCAACGTCGACCTCGCCCTGAAGTACGCGAAGGTGCCGCGCGAGCGACGCGCCGAGCGGCGTAATCAGCTGCTGCAGCGCGTCGGCCTCGAAGGCACCGGGGACCGGAAGATCTGGGAGATCAGTGGCGGCCAGCAGCAGCGGGTCGCGATCGCGCGGGCCCTGGCAGCCGAGACGCCGCTGTTCCTGCTCGACGAGCCGTTTGCGGCGCTCGACGCCCTGACCAGGGAGCGGTTGCAGGAAGACGTCCGCCAGGTCAGTGCGGAAACCGGTCGGACCACGGTGTTCGTCACCCACAGCGCCGACGAGGCCGCGTTCCTGGGCTCACGGATCGTCGTGCTCACCCGTCGGCCGGGTCAGGTTGCCCTGGACTTGCCCGTCGACCTGCCGCGTTCGGGCGTCGACCCCGACGAATTGAGGCGCTCGCCCGAATACACGCGGTTGCGCGCCGAAGTCGGCCGCGCCGTGAAGGCCGCGGCCGCGTAACTGCGTCGGTTAGACCGGCGGGTACGCCGGCGGCGGGTAGACGCCGCGCAGGCCCCACGGAATGAAGTTGAAGAAGTACTCGGCTTCGTCGCTGATGTCGTAGTCAGGATTCGGATCCATCATTACCTCCATGCGGGCCGACTTTGAGCGAAGTCTAGCCCGGAACGAGCCGCGCCGACCAGTGGACACGGGTGATTGCCTAGACTGGCCAACCAGTTGATTGGTACCCGGGTGGAGCCCCGGCCTACATATAGTGAGTCGCGATGTCCACCACCGAATCCTCGCCCAACGGCCTGACCCGCCGAGAGGAGCTGCTCGCCGTCGCCACCAAGCTGTTCGCGGCGCGGGGCTACCACGGCACCCGGATGGACGACGTGGCCGACGCGGTGGGCCTGAACAAGGCCACGGTGTACCACTACTACGCCAGCAAGTCGCTGATCCTGTTCGACATCTGCAAGAGCGCCGCCGACTTCACCGTCGAGGCTCTGCACGACGACCCCACCGCCTCGGCCCGCGAGATGATCTACCACTTCACCCGCCGGCTGCTGGTCGGCATCGCCAGCGACATCGAGCGCGGGGCCGTCTACTTCCAGGAGGCTCCGTACATCACGGAGTGGTTCACCGAGGAACAGGTCGCCTACATCCGCAAGGCCGAGACCTCGGTGTACGAGCACGTCCGCGACGTGATCGACCGTGGCATCGCCAGCGGCGAGTTCTACGACTGCGACTCCCACGTGCTGGCCCTTGGCTACATCGGCATGACGCTCGGGTCCTACCGCTGGCTCCGGCCGCAGGGGCGCCGCACCGCGCAGGAGATCGCCGTCGAGTTCAGCACCGCCCTGCTTCGCGGCCTGATTCGTGACGACGCGGTGCGCACCGAGGCGCCACTCGGCATCGACCTTACGGAGGCACCGTGAAGTCCACCCTGCTGTCACGACGCGATCTGGACTTCCTGCTCTACGAGTGGCTGCGCGTCGAGGAGCTGACCAAGCGGCAGCGCTTCGCCGAGCACTCCCGCGACACGTTCGACGGCGTGCTGGATCTCAGCGAGGAACTGGCCGAGAAGTACTTCGCCCCCCACAACAAGAAGAGCGACGCCCAGGAGCCAACCTTCGACGGCGAGCGGGTCACCGTCGTCGGCGAGGTCAAGGAAGCCCTCGACGCCTTCGCCCAGGCCGACCTGATCGGCGCCGGCATGGACGAATCCATCGGCGGCGCACAGCTTCCCGTGTGCGTGGCCCAGGCGGGGTTCGCGTACGTCTCGGCGGCCAACGTGAGCACGTCCGGTTACCTGATGTTGACGGTCGCCAACGCGAACCTGATCGCGAAGTTCGGCGACGACCAACAGGTCGAGGCCTTCGTCAAGCCGATGCTCGCCGGCCGGTTCACGGGCACGATGGCGCTCTCGGAGACCCAGGCGGGATCGTCGCTCGCCGACATCTCCACCCGGGCAGAGCCGCGGGCCGACGGCGCCTACCGGCTGTTCGGTTCGAAGATGTGGATATCGGGCGCCGAGCACGAACTCAACGAGAACATCGTCAACCTGGTGCTGGCGAAGATCCCCGGCGGACCGGCGGGCACCAAGGGCATCTCGCTGTTCATCGTGCCCAAGTACCTGGTGGGGGCGGACGGCTCGGTGGGGGAGCGCAACGACGTCACCGTGGCCGGGCTGAATCACAAGATGGGCCAACGCGGTCTGTCCAACACGGTGCTGAACTTCGGCGAGGGCGTGCACACACCCGACGGTGCCGCGGGTGCGGTGGGCTACCTCGTCGGCGAACCCCACCGCGGGCTGACGTACATGTTCCACATGATGAACGAGGCCCGCCTCGCCGTCGGGATGGGCGCGGTGTCGCTGGGCTACACCGGCTACCTCAAGTCGGTCCGGTACGCCCGCGAACGGACGCAGGGGCGGGTGGTCAAGGACCCCACGACGCCGCAGGTGCCCATCGTCGAACATGCCGACGTCAAGCGGATGCTGTTGGCGCAGAAGGCCTACGTCGAAGGCGGCCTGGCGCTGGGGCTCTACTGCACCAAGCTGATCGACCTGCAGCGCACCGCCGAGTCGGCCGAGGAGGCCGAGCAGGTGACCGATCTGCTCGACATCCTGGTGCCCGTCGCCAAGAGCTGGCCGTCGCAGTGGTGCCTGGAGGCCAACAGCCTGGCCATCCAGGTTCACGGCGGCTACGGCTACACCCGTGAGTACGACGTCGAACAGCACTACCGGGACAACCGGCTGAACCCGATCCACGAAGGAACCCACGGCATCCAGAGCCTGGACCTGTTGGGCCGCAAGGTCACCCAGCGGGGTGGCGCCAGCCTGGCCGAATTTGGCAGAGCGGTGACGGCGACCGTCGAGCAGGCCACCGCCGCGGGCGGAGAGGCCGCCGACCTCGCCGCCCTGCTGCGGTCGTCGTGGCAGCGGATCGTCGACGTGACGACCGCGTTGTACGCCGTCGACGACGCCGAGGTGACGCTGGCCAACAGCGCGATCTACTTAGAGGCGTTCGGGCACGTCGTCATGGCGTGGATCTGGCTGGAGCAGTTCGTCGTGGCCGACGGCCAGTCGGGCGACTTCTATGACGGCAAGCGGCAGGCGGCCAGATACTTCTTCCGCTACGAATTGCCCCGCACCGCACCGCAACTCGACCTGCTGCAGACGCTGGACCGCACGACGCTCGAGATGCGCGACGGCTGGTTCTGACCTAGGCGAACTCGACGATCTGGCGTACCGCCCGGCCGTCGGCGAGTTCGTCCATGCCCTCGTTGAGGCCCTCGAGCGCGATGGTGGAAGACACCAACGACTCGACGGGAAGTCTGCCTTCGCGCCACAGCGCGACGAAGCGTGGGATGTCGCGCGCGGGCACCGCCGAGCCCAGGTAGCTGCCGATCAGCGAGCGGCCCTCGGCGACGAAACCCAACGGCGCGACGCTGATCCGGGCGTCCGGGTGGGGGAGTCCGACCGTCACGGTCCGCCCCCCGGGGCCGGTCAGGGCGATCGCCGTCTCCAGCGCGGCGGGGTGACCGGCCGCCTCGATGACGATGCGGGCCTTCAGGTCACCCGCCTGCTCGGGCGTGACGACGGTGTGGGCGCCCAGCTCGGTGGCTCGGGCCAGCTTCTCCGGCACCTGGTCGACGGCGATGACCTCGACGTCGTCGTGGGCGAGCGCGGTCAGCAGCGCCGCCATGCCCACCCCGCCCATGCCCACGATCGCCACCGTGTCACCCGGCCGGGGCTGGCCCGCGTTGAGCACCGCACCGCCGCCGGTGAGCACGGCGCAGCCCAGCAGGGACGCCACCACCGGTGGAACGTCGGCGTCGACCGGCACGACCGATCGCCGGTCGACGACGGCATGCGTCGCGAAGGCCGAGACGCCGAGATGGTGCAACACCGGCTCACCGTCGGCGGCCAACCGCGTACCGCCGGCCAACAGCACGCCCGCACCGTTCGCGGCGCTGCCGGGGATGCACGGCGCCAGCCCGTCGGTGTCACACGCCGCGCACTCGCCACACCGCGGCAGGAACGTCATCACCACGCGCTGCCCCACCGCGACGTCGGCCACCCCGGCGCCCACCTGCTCGACGACGCCGGCCGCCTCGTGACCCAGCAGCATCGGCACCGGCCGCACGCGGGAGCCGTTGACCACCGACAGGTCGGAGTGGCACAACCCGGCGGCTTCGATGCGGACCAGCAGCTCGGTGTCACCGGGTGGGGCGAGTTCCAGGTCGGTGACGGTCAACGGCTTGGACTCGGCGTAGCGCTGGGGCGCCCCGATGCGGTCGAGCACGGCTCCACGGATCTTCACACCCCACAGCTTGCCCGCACTGAGAGACTCGTGTGGTGAGCTCGAGCGAACGGGACCTGACGTCACGCGACTTTCCGGTGCACTGGCCGGTACTGACCCGCTGGACCGACAACGACATGTTCGGCCACCTCAACAACGCGGTGTACTACCAACTGTTCGACACCGCGATCAACGCGTGGCTCAACACCACCACCGGCCACGACCCACTGGCTGCGCCGGCGTTGGGTGTCGTCGCCGAATCTGGTTGCCGCTACTTCGCCGAACTTCAGTTCCCCGACCCACTGGTCGTCGGGTTGGCCGTCACCCGACTCGGCAGCAGCAGCGTCACCTATCGGTTGGCGGTGTTCGCTCCGCCCGAGACGCCCGACGACGCGAAACCAGTTGCCGCGGTTGGGCATTGGGTACACGTGTACGTCGACCGCGTGAGTCGCCGGCCCGTTCCCGTGCCCGACGTGCTGCGCGCCCTGCTGGAAACCGCGGTCACCACCTGATCAGCTCGGGGGCGGCGGGAGCCGATATGCTCGCCCGATGCCGCTCGTGAGCAAGACCGTCGAGGTCGAGGCCCCCGCCGAAACGATCATGGCGATCGTCGCGGACTTCGAGTCCTACCCCCAGTGGAACGAGGAGATCAAGGGCTGCTGGATCCTCGCCCGCTACGACGACCAGCGACCCAGCCAGTTGCGCCTGGACACCTCCGTGCAGGGGATGGACGGCACCTATATACAAGCCGTCTACTACCCCGGCGAGAATCAGATCCAGACGGTGATGCAGCAGGGTGACCTCTTCGCCAAGCAGGAGCAGATGTTCTCCGTGGTGGCCATGGGTCCGACGAGCCTGCTCACCGTCGACCTGGACGTCGAACTCTCGATGCCGGTACCGGCGATGATGGTCAAGAAGGTCGTCAACGACGCCCTCGAGCACCTGGCCGACAACTTGAAGAAGCGCGCAGAGTCGCTGTCGGCCTAGGTCAGGTCCAGAGCCCCAGTTCGTCGAGGCGCGCGGTGAGTCGGCGGGCCCCGTCGGTGAACTGCGCGTCCGTCACCTGCACCACGGTGTCGACGTCGCGGCGGCGCAGCGCGGCGATCAGCGCGCGACGATTGGCCACCGCGTGGTGGCCCCACTGCGGATCGTTGGCGTAGATGTGCGGTGGCAGGTAGCGGGCCGCGTGCAGCATGAACCACGCCAGCTTGATCCGACCCGACGCCCGGTTGAACGTCCGATGGAAGGCGAACTCCGCCTCGACGACCTCGGCGGTGTCCTGCCTGCCGATGGCGTCGGCCACGATCTCGGCGAGCCGTTCGAGCTCGTCGATCTCCTCGTCGGTGATGCGCTCGGCGGCCGAGCGGGCCAGCTGGCCGGCGATCACGGCCTGCAACCAGAAGATGTCCTCGATGTCGTCCCTGGTGAACGGGGAGACCACGTGCCCGCGGTGCGGTTCGAGCTGCACCATGCCCTCGCCGCGCAGCGTCCGCAGGGCTTCGCGGACGGGAGTGATGCTCACCCCCAGCTCGGCGGCGGTCTCGTCGAGCCGGATGAACGAACCCGGCCGTAGCGCGCCGGACATGATGCGCACCCGCAGGTGCCCGGCGACCTCGTCGGAGAGCTGTTCGCGCCGCGGCCTGACCGGTGCGCTCACGGTACTCGTGCCATCGTCGAACCCCCGCCGTCGGTACCCGTTGCCCGGGCTTGTTCACGAGCCGCCTAGGCCATATTGTGACCGGGGCAACACCATGTTTGATCAAATATCAACGCTGCGCAACTCGTGCGCACACCTCAGGGGAGCGTCACGTTGACCGCCATGCCAGCCTCGGACCGACTGCTCGTGCAGCAGCCCTACCTGGCGCGTCGGCAAAACTGGACCACGCAGCTCGCGCGTCACGCCCTGATGCAACCAGGCGCCACCGCATTTCGGTTCCTCGGTCAGACGACCACCTGGGGTGAGCTGGACCGGCGAGTCACCGCCCTGGCCGGGGCGCTGAGCCGGCGCGGCGTCGGGTTCGGCGACCGCGTCCTGATCCTGATGCTCAACCGCACCGAGTTCATGGAGACGGTGCTGGCGACCAATCTCCTCGGCGCCATCGCCGTGCCGGTCAACTTCCGCATGACACCGCCGGAGATCGCGTTCCTGGTCGGCGACTGCGAGGCGCGCGTGGTCGTCACCGAGCCGGTCCTGGCGTCGGTGGCGACCGCCGTCCGCGAACTGGACCCGATGCTGGCCGAGGTGATCGTGGCCGGCGGGCCCACCGAGGACGGGCTGCTCGGGTACGACGAACTGCTGGCCGAGGACGGCCCCGCACCCGAACCGGTGGACGTCCCCAACGATTCACCCGCCCTGATCATGTACACCTCCGGCACCACGGGACGCCCGAAGGGCGCGGTGCTCACCCACCTGAACCTGGCCGGCCAGGCGATGACGCACCTGTTCACCAGTGGCGCGGACGTGAACCACGACGTCGGCTTCGTCGGCGTCCCGCTCTTTCACATCGCGGGCGTCGGAAGCTTGGTCACCGGGCTGCTGCTGGGGCGGCCCACGGTGATCTATCCGCTCGGCGCCTTCGACCCCGGCGCGCTCCTCGACGTCCTCGAGGCCGAACTCGTCACGGGCATCTTCCTGGTGCCCGCGCAGTGGCAGGCGGTGTGCGCCGCCCAGCGGGCCAGGCCCCGCAAGGTCGTGCTGCGCACCTTGTCCTGGGGCGCCGCCCCGGCCTCGGACACCCTGCTGCGGGACATGGCCGAGACCTTCCCCGGCGCGCAGATCCTGGCCGCCTTCGGTCAGACCGAGATGTCCCCGGTGACGTGCATGCTGCTCGGGGAGGACGCCGTCCGGAAGCTGGGCTCGGTCGGCAAGGTCGTCCCGACCGTATCGGCGCGCGTCGTCGACGAGGACATGAACGACGTTCCGGTCGGCCAGGTGGGGGAGATCGTCTACCGGGCGCCGACGCTCATGGCCGGCTACTGGAACAACCCCAACGCCACCGCGGAGGCCTTTGCGGGCGGCTGGTTTCACTCCGGTGACCTCGTTCGCCAGGACGACGAGGGTTACGTGTGGGTGGTCGACCGCAAGAAGGACATGATCATCTCCGGGGGCGAGAACATCTACTGCGCCGAGGTGGAGAACGCCCTCGCCGCTCACCCGTCGATCGGCGAGGCCGCGGTGATCGGCCGGCCGCACCCGAAGTGGGGCGAGGTGCCCGTTGCGGTCGTGGCCCTGGCGGACGCGACGGCCCGACCGACCCTCGAGAATCTGCAGGAATTCCTCGGCGAGCGGCTCGCGCGATACAAGCATCCCCGGGTGCTCGAGGTCGTCGAGGCGCTGCCGCGCAACCCGGCCGGTAAGGTCCTCAAGACGGAACTGAGGGCGCGGTTCGGCAAGGGGGATCTGATTGACGCTGGCGAAAGTTCTTCTGCCTCAACGGTTTCAACCGACACGGCGGAGCGCTGACCGGATATGACGAGTTTGCCAGCCAGCTCGATGACAATCCGGCCGATGCGGTGCAGTCGGGAGAATCCATCGGGTACTCTCCTGTGGTCCGCCTTACTACCCACGAGTAGGGAGACTGTGATCACAGACACGAAGCTTGGGCAAGGAGGCGGCGTGCAACAGCTTCTGCCGTTGCGTCACGAGTACCGTGGCTCCGTCGTCGGCATTGCCACGAGCGAAATGGCGTCCACCGCGTGACGGCACAGAACCCTGGGTTGTTCGACTACGTCCGCGACCAGGTTCGCCCAGGTCTGGTGGCCGTTGGCGGCTTCGTGAAGATGTGCGTGCTGACCGGCAAGGCGCTCTTCCGCCGCCCGTTCCAGTGGCGTGAATTCATCCTGCAGGGCTGGTTCCTGATGAGGGTGGCGTTCCTCCCCACCATCGCGGTCGCCATCCCGCTGACGGTCCTCATCATCTTCACCCTCAACATCCTTCTCGCCGAGTTCGGCGCTGCCGACATCTCCGGTGCCGGTGCCGCGCTGGGAGCGGTTACCCAGCTGGGCCCGCTGGTAACCGTGCTCGTCGTTGCCGGCGCCGGTTCCACGGCGATCTGCGCCGACATCGGCGCCCGCACCATCCGCGAGGAGATCGACGCACTCGAGGTGCTCGGCATCGACCCGATCCACCGCCTCGTCGTCCCCCGCGTGATCGCCTCCACGTTCGTGGCCTTCCTGCTCAACGGCGCCGTGATCACCATCGGCCTGGTCGGCGGCTTCGTCTTCGGCGTGTACATCCAGAACATCTCCGCCGGCGCCTACGTCTCCACCCTCACCCTGGTCACCGGCCTCCCCGAGGTGCTGATCTCGGTGATCAAGGCGCTCATCTTCGGCATGATCGCCGGCCTGGTCGGCTGCTACCGCGGCCTCACCGTCTCCGGCGGCGCCAAGGGCGTCGGCACCGCGGTCAACGAGACGCTGGTGCTCTGCGTCATCGCTCTCTTCGCGGTCAACGTCATCATGACCACCATCGGCGTTCGATTCGGAACGGGGCGCTGACATGTCGACCTCTGCAGTCCTACGGTCGCGCTTCCCGCGTGCCATCGCGGGTGGCGAACGGCTGGCCAAGTCGCCGGCCCGGTTCCTCGACAGCGTCGGCCACATCGCCTGGTTCGTCGTCACCGCGGTCGGCTCCATCGGTCACGCCTTCCGGTACTACCGCAAGGAAATGCTGCGCCTCGTCGCCGAGATCGGCATGGGCACCGGCGCCATGGCCGTCATCGGTGGCACGGTCGCCATCGTCGGATTCGTCACGCTGTCCGGTGGCTCGCTGATCGCCATCCAGGGCTTCGCCTCGCTCGGCAACATCGGCGTCGAGGCCTTCACCGGCTTCTTCGCGGCGCTGGTCAACGTCCGCATCGCCGCCCCGGTCGTCGCCGGCCAGGCGCTGGCCGCCACGGTCGGCGCCGGCGCGACGGCCGAACTGGGCGCGATGCGCATCAGCGAGGAGATCGACGCCCTCGAAGTCATGGGCATCAAGTCGATCTCGTACCTGGTGTCGACGCGCATCATGGCCGGCTTCGTCGTCATCATCCCGCTGTACGCGATGGCGATCATCATGTCGTTCCTGTCGGCTCAGGTCACCACGACGCTGTTCTACGGCCAGTCGACCGGCACCTACGAGCACTACTTCCGCACGTTCCTGAGGCCCGACGACGTGGCCTGGTCCTTCGTCCAGGCGATCATCATCTCGATCATCGTGATGCTCAACCACTGCTACTACGGCTTCTACGCCAGCGGCGGCCCGGTCGGCGTCGGCGAGGCCGTCGGCCGCTCGATGCGCGCCTCCCTGATCGCGATCGTGCTCGTCGTCCTGTTCGCTTCGTTGGCGCTCTACGGCACCAACGCCAACTTCAACCTGACGGTGTAGCCGATGACCGCACCAGGCCAGACCAAGTCGCCGGTCAACAAGCCCAGGACACCTCCGTACAAGGTGGCCGGCGTCGTCCTGCTGATCATCGTCGCGATCGTGGTCGCGTTGATCTGGAAGCAGTTTCGCGGCGGGTGGAGTGAGCCCGAGAAGCTGACGCTGATCTCGTCGCGGTCCGGTCTGTCCATGGACCCGGGCTCGAAGGTCACCTTCAACGGCGTCGAGATCGGTCGGGTGGCCAGCGTCGACGCGATCAACCAGAACGGTGAGCCGATGGCCGCCGTCAACCTCGACGTCGACAAGCAGTTCACCAAGCTGATCCCGTCGAACGTGGACGCCCAGATCAAGGCGACGACCGTGTTCGGCAACAAGTACATCGCCTTCTCGTCGCCGTCGAAGCCGTCGCCCGAACGCGCGTCGTCGTCCAAGCCCATCGAGGTCTCGGCCGTCACCACCGAGTTCAACACGCTGTTCGAGACGGTCGTGCAGGTGACCCAGAAGGTCGACCCCATCAAGTTGAACCAGACGCTGACGGCGACCGCCCAGGCGCTCGACGGGCTGGGGCAGCGATTCGGTCAGTCGATCGAGAACGGCAACGCGATCCTCGCCGACGTCAACCCGCTCATGCCGCGGATCCGTCAGGACACCCAGCGGCTGGCCGACCTCGCCGACATCTTCAGCGACGCGGCGCCCGACTTCTGGGACGGTCTGCAGAACGCGGTCACCACCGCGAAGACGCTGAACGAACTGCAGGGCACCATCGACCAGACCCTGATGGCCGCGGTCGGGTTCGGCAACACCGGCGGTGAGGTGTTCGAGAAGGCCGGCCCGTACCTGGTGCGCAGCTCGGCGGACCTGGTGCCCACCAGCGCCCTGCTCGACGAGTACAGCCCCATGCTGTTCTGCACGATCCGCAACTATCACGACGTCGAACCGAAGATCGCCTCGTCGCTCGGTGGCAACGGCTACTCGCTGAACACCCACTCCGAGATCCTGTTCCCCGGCAACCCGTACGTGTACCCGGACAACTTGCCCCGCGTGAACGCCCACGGCGGTCCGGAGGGACGGCCCGGTTGCTGGCAGCCCGTCACCCGTGACCTGTGGCCGATGCCGTACCTGGTGATGGACACCGGAGCCAGCATCGCTCCCTACAACCACATCGGACTCGGTCAGCCCATCGCCAACGAGTACGTCTGGGGACGCCAAATCGGGGAGAACACGATCAACCCATGAGAATCACCGGTACCGCGATCAAGCTCGGCGCACTCTCCCTGGTGCTGCTGCTGTTCACCGCGCTCATCATCGTCGTCTTCGGTCAGCTGCGATTCGACCGCACGACCGGCTACACGGCGATCTTCAAGAACGCCAGTGGTCTGCGCTCCGGTCAGTTCGTCCGCGCCTCGGGAGTCGAGGTCGGCAAGGTCTCCGAGGTCCAGCTGATCAACGGCGGGAACGAGGTCGAGGTCCACTTCGACGTCGACCGGTCCCTGCAGCTGTTCCAGGGCACGACGGCCTCGATCCGGTACCTGAATCTCATCGGCGACCGTTACCTCGAACTCAAGCGGGGCGACGACAACACCAAGCTCCCCGCCGGCGCCACCATCCCGGACACCCGGACCGAACCGGCGCTGGACCTCGACGCGCTGATCGGCGGGTTCCGGCCGCTGTTCCGGGCGCTGGATCCCGACAAGGTGAACAACATCGCCCAGTCGATCATCACGATCTTCCAGGGCCAGGGCGGCACCATCAACGACATCCTCGACCAGACGGCGTCGCTGACGTCGGCGTTGGCCGACCGCGACCAGGCGATCGGCGAGGTGGTCAAGAACCTCAACACCGTGCTCGCCACCACGGTCAAGCACCAGCAGCAGTTCGACGAGACGGTCAAGAACTTCGAGACCCTCGTCACCGGGCTGAAGAACCGCGCCGATCCGATCGCGGCCTCGGTGGCCGACATCAGCGACGCGGCCGGCTCGGTCGCCGACCTGCTCGGCGACAACCGTCCGCTGCTGCAGAAGACGGTGACGAATCTCGAGATCCTTCAGCAACCGCTGGTCGACCAGAAGGAACAGTTGAACGACACGCTGATCAAGATTCCGGCTGCCCTGAAGATCATCGGCCGGGCGGGCGGCATCTACGGCGACTTCTTCAACTTCTACGCCTGCGACGTCACCCTCAAGTTGAACGGTCTGCAGCCGGGTGGCCCGGTCCGCACGGTCAAGGTCTGGTCTCAGCCATCGGGTAGGTGCACGCCGCAATGAGGTCCATCGAAGGCAACAACCGGATCCGCAACGGGATGGTGGGCATCATCATCCTGGTGCTCGTCATCGGCGTGGGCCAGAGCTTCGCCAGCGTGCCGATGATCTTCGCGCAGCCGAACTACTTCGCACAGTTCTCCGACACCGGTGGGCTGAACCCCGGTGACAAGGTGCGCATCGCCGGCGTCGACGTAGGCCAGGTGCAGTCGATGAAGATCGACGGCGACAAGGTCCTCATCGGCTTCACCCTCGACGGCACGAAGGTCGGGACGGATTCGCGTGCCAACATCCGCACCGACACCATCCTCGGTCGCAAGAACCTCGAGCTGGAGCCCAAGGGTTCGACCACGCTTGGCGCCAATGGCGTTCTGCCACTGGGTCAGACGACGACGCCGTACCAGATCTACGACGCCTTCTTCGACGTCACGAAGGCGGCGTCGGGCTGGGACACCCAGTCGGTCAAGAAGTCGCTGAACGTGCTGTCGGAGACCATCGACCAGACCTACCCGCACCTCAGCGCGGCGCTCGACGGCGTCTCCCGGTTCTCCGACACCATCGGCAAGCGCGACGAAGACATCAAGCAGCTGCTCGCCAACGCCAACAAGATTGCCGGCGTGCTCGGCAGCCGCAGCGGTCAGATCAACGACCTGTTGGTCAACGCGAAGACCCTCCTCGCCGCGATCAACGAGCGGTCCTCCGCGGTCAACATGCTGCTGGAGCGAGTCAGCGACTTCTCCACGCAGGTCAAGGGTTTCATCGACGACAACCCCAACTTGAACAAGGTGCTCACCCAGCTGCAGACCATCAGCGACGTGCTGGTGGCCAGGAAGTTCGACCTCGCCGACACGCTGACCTCGCTGTCCAAGTTCACCGCGTCACTGGCCGAGGCCATTGCCTCGGGCCCGTACTTCAAGGTCATGCTGGTCAACCTGCTTCCGTACTGGATCCTGCAGCCGTGGGTCGACGCCGCCTTCAAGAAGCGCGGCATCGCTCCGGAGGAGTTCTGGGGCAACGCGGGCCTGCCGTCGTTCCGCTACCCGGATCCCAACGGCCAGCGTCAGGCCAACGGCGCACCGCCGCCGGCTCCGACGCCGTTGGAGGGCACCCCCGAGCATCCCGGACCCGCCGTCATCGCCGGCTCGCCCTGCTCGTACGCACCGGCCCCCGGCAACTACCCGACGCCGGGCAACCCGCTGCCCTGCGCCAGCGCCGAGAACGGTCCGTTCGGCCCGAACCCGTACGGCGCCAACGACTACGGGCCGCCCGACGTTCTCGGCGCTCCGCCGAACCCGAACGCTCCGCCACCGGCACCCGGCGTGCCGAGCGCGGCGTTCCCCGGCGAGTTCTCGCCGCCGGTTCAGGGCACGCCTGCCCCGCCGATGGCACCGGGTCCGCCCGGAGCCCGGACCGTCCCGGTCACCCCGGGACAACCGGCGGACCCCTACATCGCACCCGGCTCGCTGCAGGGCGACGGCACCTCGCCGCCCCCACCCGCGCTGGTCGGTCCGATCCCGCCACCGGGACCGGGTCCGCAGACACCGGGCGACGCGCAACTGCCCGGCAACCCGCCGTTCCTTCCGCCCGGATCACAAGGTTAGGGGGCACGAGAGATGTCGACGATCTTCAACGTCCGAAACATGAAGTTGCCCGCGCTCACCAAGACGACCCTGATCGTGGGCACGGTGGTGCTCGTCGCGGTCATCGTCGCCGCGTTCCTGGGCTACAACCTGTACAAGAAGCTCACCTACAACACGGTGGTGGCCGAGTTCCCGCAGACGCTGGCGCTGTACCCCGGCGACAAGGTCCAGATCATGGGCGTGCGGGTCGGGACGATCGAGAGCATCGAACCGGCCGGCGACAAGATGCGGGTGACGTTCAACTACGAGTCCAAGTACAAGGTTCCGGCCAACGCCACGGCGTCCATCCTGAACCCGAGCCTGGTGGCGTCACGGCAGATTCAGCTGGCCCCGCCCTACACCGGCGGCCCGGTGATGGAGAACGGTGCGCTGATTCCGCAGGACCGCACCCAGGTGCCGGTCGAGTACGACGAGTTGCGTGACTCGATCAACCGCATCCTCACCGACCTCGGACCGACGAAGGAACAGCCGAAGGGCCCGTTCGGCGACGTCATCGAGTCGTTCTCCGACGGCCTGCAGGGCAAGGGCGAGCAGATCAACAAGACGCTCAACAACCTCTCGGAGGCGCTGACCACGCTCAACCAGGGCCGCGGTGACTTCTTCGGCGTCATCAAGAGTTTGGCGCTGTTCGTCAACGCGCTCTACAAGAGCGACCAGCAGTTCGTCGCGCTCAACGACAACCTGGCACAGTTCACCAACGCCTTCACCAACACCGACCGTGAAGTGGCGACGGCGGTCAAGGACCTCAACCAGCTGCTGAGCACCACGCGCGGTTTCCTCGATCAGAACGCGACCGTACTGACCAAGGACGTCAACAACCTCGCCGACGTGACCAACGCGATTCTGCAGCCCGAGCCACGCAAGGGCCTGGAAACCGGTCTGCACGTGTACCCGAACTTGGCGGCCAACATCGTCAACATCGCCTCGCCGAACGCGGGCGGCATCGTCGGCCTGCCGACCATCAACAACTATGCGAACCCAATGCAGTTCCTGTGCAGCGCAATTCAGGCGGGCAGCCGGTTGGGTTACCAGGACTCGGCAGAGCTGTGCGCGCAGTACCTCGCGCCGATCCTGGACGCGACGAAGTTCAACTACCCGCCGTTCGGGCTGAACCAGATCAACGCGGCCATGACGCTGCCGAAGCAGATCGCGTACTCCGAGACCCGCCTGCAGCCGCCGCCCGGGTACAAGGACACGACGGTGCCCGGCGTCTTCTCGCGCGACACGCTGTTCTCCCACGGCAACCACGAGCCGGGCTGGACCGTCGCGCCGGGAATGCAGGGTGTCGAGGTGCAGCCGTTCACGCAGAACATGCTGACGCCCGAGTCGCTGGGTGAGCTCATGGGTGGACCCGACATCGTCGCGCCGCCCGCGCCGCCCGCGTTCGGCGTGAGCGACGGCCGGTTGCCAGGACCGCCGAACGCCTACAGCGAGAACCAGCCGCTGCCGCCGCCGTGGTACCCGCAGCCGGGTCCGCCGCCGGCGCCCGCACCGGGAGTTCTCCCCGGCGACCCGCTCGGCGCCGTCACCCCGGCAGCCGGACCGGCACCCGCCGCGGCGCCCGCGCCGGCCGGACCGCCGCTGCCCGCCGAAGCAGGAGCAGGTTGATGAGCCGAATGAAGCTGAGGACCGTCGTCAAGCGCGGCGGAGCGTTGCTCGCGGCGGGTCTGATCCTGACGTCCTGCGGTTGGAAGGGCATCGCGAACGTGCCAGTGCCGGGTGGTCCCGGTACCGGCGCCAATGCGATGCGGATCTACGTGCAGATGCCGGACACGTTGGCGCTCAACGTGAACAGCCGCGTGCGTGTCGCGGACGTCTTCGTCGGCAGCGTGCGGGCGATCGAGTTGAAGAACTGGGTCGCGACGTTGACTCTCGACGTCGACCCCGGCCTGAAGCTGCCGGCCGACACCACGGCCGCGATCGGCCAGACGTCGCTGCTCGGCTCGCAGCACGTGGAGCTGACCGCGCCACCGGACGAGTCGAACGGCCCAATGCTCAAGAGCGGGGACACCATTCCGCTCGCCCGGTCGAGCGCGTTCCCCACCACGGAGCGGACGCTGGCCAGCATCGGCACCATCCTCAGCGGCGGTGGCATCCCCAACCTGGAGGTCATCCAGACCGAGGTCGCCAACATCCTGACCGGCCGCGGCGACCAGATCCGGGAGTTCCTGGGACGTCTGGACACCTTCACCGCCGAGTTGAACAACCAGCGCCAGGACATCACCCGCGCCATCGACTCGACGAACCGGTTGCTGGCGATCGTCGCGCAGCGCAACGACACCCTGGATCGCGTTCTCACCGAGTTCCCGCCGTTGATCAAGCACTTCGCCGACACCAGGGACCTGTTCGCCGACGCGGTGACGGCCCTTGGCCGGGTCAGCAAGGCCACCGACGACGCACTGTCGCAAGCGAATCCGGACATCACGGCCAACCTGAAGAACCTGCAGCGGCCGCTCGTGCAGCTGGGCAAGGCGTCGCCGTACCTCCTCGGAGCGCTGAAGGTGATCGGAACCGCGCCGTTCAGCATCGAGAACGTGCCGAAGGCCATTCGCGGTGACTACATCAACGTCTCGCTCAACGTGGACCTGACGCTGTCGGCAATCGACAACGGCGTCCTGTCCGGCACCGGCGTGTCCGGCATGCTGCGGGCTCTGGAACAGTCGTGGGGCCGCGACCCGGCGACGATGATCCCGGACGTGCGGTTCACCCCGAACCCGCACGACGCCCCGGGCGGACCGCTGGTCGAGAGAGGTGAGTGAGCGATGCTGACCCGCTTCATCAAGATCCAGTTGGTGATCTTCACGATCCTGACGATCATCGCGTTGGTGGTACTCGGTTGGTACTACCTGCGGCTGCCCAGCGTGGTGGGCATCGGGCAGTACGAGCTGAAGGCTCAGCTGCCGCGGTCGGGTGGTCTCTACTCGACGGCCAACGTGACCTACCTCGGCACGCAGATCGGCAAGGTCACCGACGTCGAGCCCACCGAGACGGGCGTCGAGGCCACCATGAGCATCGACAGCAAGTACAAGATCCCGGTCGACGCGACGGCGAACGTGCACTCCGTCTCGGCGATCGGCGAGCAGTACCTGGACCTGGTGTCGACCTCCGAGCAGCCGGGGAAGTACCTGGCCCCTGGCTCGACGATCATGAACGGCACCGTGCCCAGCGAGGTCGGTCCCGCACTCGACGCGGCCAACAAGGGCCTCGCCGTGCTGCCGAAGGAGAAGATCGACTCGCTGCTCACCGAGACGTCCCAGGCGGTCGGGGGGCTCGGTCCGGCGCTGCAACGGTTGGTCGACTCGACGACCGCCATTGCGAGTGACTTCAAGGACAACCTCGGTCCGGTCAACGACGTCATCAACAACTCGACCCCGATCCTGGAGAGCCAGGTCGACTCGGGTGACGCGATTGAGCAGTGGTCACGGAATCTGAACACCATCACCTCGCAAACCGCCGAGCAGGACCAGGCGTTGCGCAGCGGGTTGCAGCAGGCCGCCCCGACGGCCGATCAGCTGAACTCGGTGTTCGGTGACGTGCGGGAGGCGCTGCCGCAGACGCTCGCGAACCTCGCGATCGTGACCGACATGCTCAAGCGCTATCACACGGGGCTCGAACAGGCGCTGGTGATCCTGCCGCAGGGCGCCACGGTGGCCCAGGCGGGCACCATCTTCCCCGGCGAGGGCCTGCTGCACTTCGGGTTGTCGATCAACCAACCGCCGCCATGTCTGACGGGCTTCCTGCCCGCCGCGGAATGGCGGTCGCCGGCCGACACGTCGACCAAGCCGCTGCCGGACGGGTTGTACTGCAAGATCCCGAAGGACTTCCAGGGCAACGTCGTCCGTGGTGCTCGCAACTACCCGTGTGCCGACGTGCCCGGCAAGCGGGCGGCGACGCCCGAGGAGTGCCGCAGCAACACGCCGTACGAGCCCATGGGTACCAACCCGTGGTACGGGGATCCGAACCAGATCCTGACGTGCCCCGCGGCCGGCGCGCGCTGCGACCAGCCCGTCAAGCCCGGTTACGTCATCCCGGCGCCGACGATCAACAACGGCCTCAACCCGTTGCCGGCCGACCAGTTGCCAAAGCCGCCGTCACCGATGAGCGACCCCCTTACGGCCCCTGGCCAGGGCACCGTCGCCTGCAGTGGCCAGCAGCCCAACCCATGTGTCTACACTCCGGCAGCAGGGCCGACCGCGATCTACACGCCGTCCAACGGTCAGGTCGTCGGACCCGACGGAGTCACGTACTCCGTCACCAACTCAAGTGATCCAGGAGAAAACGGATGGAAGGAGATGCTGGCACCAGCCGGCTGAACCCCCAAGACATCCCTCGCGAATCCGACGCGTCGGTGGAGTCCGACGCACAATCCGATGAACAGTCCGATCTTCACCGGGATCAACCCACCGAGGCGGTCCGTCGACCCGAGAGGTTCGGCCGAGGCTGGCTCGTCGCCATCTGCCTGACTCTCCTCGTCCTGACGGCCGGCGCGGGGGTCGGTGGCTATCTCGCGTTGAAGTCGCACGACCAGAGCGAAGCCATCGCCCGCGAGGACGCGATGGCGCTCGATCGCGCCAAGGAGTGCGTCGAGGCGACCCAGGCACCCGACGTGGCGGCCATGACGGCCAGTCAGACGAAGGTCATCGAATGCGCCACCGGTGACTTCGGCGTTCAGGCGAACCTGTTCGCCAGCATGCTGGTCGAGGCCTATCAGGCGGCCAACGTGTCGGTGAAGGTGTCCGACATGCGGGGCGCCGTCGAGAAGCACAACGACGACGGTTCGGTCGACGTGCTCGTGGCGGTCCGGGTGAAGGTGACCAACACGCAGGCCGCCGACCAGGAGCAGGGCTATCGGCTGCGAGTGAACATGGCGCCCGCCGACGGCACCTACAAGATCAACCGACTGGATCAGGTCACCTCGTGACGGCCGTGCTCGACGACACCACCGAGACGACGACCGCGCCGGACGACACCGTCCGGTTCGCGTCGTGGCCGGCGCGTGCGGCCGCGCTGTCGCTCGACGTGCTGCCCGGTGTCGCCGTGGTCACGACGATGGCGCTGCTGGCCTACACCACCGACGTCGGCAGCTGGCTCTGGTGGGTGTTCATGGGCGCGATGGCGGTCGCCGTCCTCGCGACGTTGGTGAACCGGTGGCTCCTGCCGTCCGTGGTGGGCGCGACGATGGGCCGCGCGGTGGCGGGCATCCGCGTCACCACCTCGACCGGCGAACCGGCGGGCAGCGTGCGCCTGATGGCGCGCGACGTCGCCCACCTGCTCGACACGGCTGCGCTGTTCGTCGGCTGGCTGTGGCCGCTCGGGGACAAGCGGCATCGGACGTTCGCGGACCTGTTGCTGCGCACCGAGGTTCGCATCGTCGACGGAGCCGAGTCGTCAGGCCGCGACGTGCGCCGGATCGCCGGGTCTGCCCTCCTCGCCGCGGCCGTATTGTGCGCCGCCGGAGGGGGTTTGGGTTATCTGCAGGTGTACCGGCAGGACCGCGCCCTCGAACAGGCGCGGACCGAGATCGCCGAACAGGGTCCGCGAATCGTCGAGCAACTGCTGAGCTATGGCAGCCAATCCGTCGTCGACGACTTCGCCAAGGCGCAGACGCTTGCCACCGACGGTTACCGGCCGCAGCTCGTCGCCGAGCAGCAGGCCGTCCAGAAGTCCGGCGTCACCGACAACGAGTACTGGGCGGTGAGCAGTGCCGTGCTCTCCGTGACGCGGGATCGGGCGGCGATGCTGCTGGCCCTGCAGGGCCAACGCGGATCGGACCCGGCCAAGCTCAAGTTCATTACCGCGACGGTGCGGGCCGACTTCGAGAAGTCGAACGGCAAGTGGCAGGTCGCGGTGCTGACCGTACTCAAGAAGCCGTTGACGGGGCAGAGTGCGGCGCCACCGGCGCCACCGGCGCCTCAGCCGCCTCCGCCGCCTGCGCCCGCGCCGCCGAAGGGACGAGGCCGATGAGCCCGCGGCGCAAGGTAATCGAGACCGAGCGGGACTTCTTCTCGGCGCGCGCAGCCAAGCCCAAGGCCCCGCTGAGGTGGGGCCTGCCGCTGACGGCGATCCTGGCATTCGTCGTGGCGGCCGCCGCGATCGCAGGCAGCATCTTCGTCCTGGTCGGCCACGAGAGCTTGAAGCGGACCGAGGACAGGGACGCCTCGGCGTTGTTCTACGTTCGCGGCTTCATGACGGAGTACACCTCACTGGATCCCTTCCACGCCAACGACTACGCCGACCGCATCCTCGCGCAGGGCACCGGCGACTTCGCGAAGTCGTTCAAGGAGAAGCTCAACGACATCGTCATCCAGGTGGCGCGGGCCGAACCCACCACCGGTGTCGTGCAAGAGGCCGGCGTGCAGCGGTGGAACGACAACGGCAGCGCCGACATCCTGGTGGCGACCAACGTGAAGTCCACCGGACCTGACGGCAAGACTCCGATCGAGAGTGGAACCCGTTGGGTCGTAACGACTATCGAGGAGGGACAGCAGTGGAAGATCAGTCAGCTGATTCAAGTGATCTGAACGCCGACGCTGCCGCCGCCTCAGTCCCGCAGGGGAAGGCCTCGCGCAACCGCCACCGGTTGCCGCGGCAGAAGGTGGCACAGGTCGAACAGCCCGGCGAGGCCCCCGCGGAGGTCGAGCCTGAACTGGCCGAGGCTGAAGCTGAACCGGCCGAGGCTGAACCGGCCGAGGCTGAACCGGCCGAGGTCGAACCGGCCGAGGCTGAACCGGCCGAGGAGGAGGTGGCCGCCGAGGCGGTGGTCGCCGAACCCAAGCGCCGCCGTCGCGCGCCGTGGCGGCGCGGCAAGGCCGCCGACGTCGCCGATCCCGCTCCGCCGGAGCCAGCCGAAGACGCCGAGGTCGCGTCGGACGTCGACGGCGCGGAGGGACCCGAGCCCGAAGAGCCCGAAGAGGTAGTCCTGGTGCCGCATCGCACCGCGGGGCGGGCGCTGAAGCTCGTCGCGGTGGCCGCCGGCGTGCTGTTCGTCGCGGCATGTGCGTTCGCGGGTGCCACGATTCAGCCGTACCTGACCGATCGGGCCACCGTCCACACGAAGTTCGTCATCGCGGAAACGGCGGCCAACGCCATCACCACGCTGTGGACCTACACGCCCGACGACATGGACAAGCTTCCCGATCGCTCCGCCAAGTACCTCGGCGGCGACTTCGCGGCGGACTACAAGCGCTACATCGACGCGATCGTCTCGCCGAACAAGCAGGCGCAGGTCACCAACAACACCCAGGTGCTCGGTGCGGCGGTCGAGTCGCTCACACCGACCGAGGCCACCGCCATCGTCTACACCAACTCGGTCGCGACGAGCCCGGTGACCAAGGGCATCCCGTCGTTGCGCTACCTGTCCTACCGGCTCGTGATGAAGCCGCAGGACAACCGCTGGCTGATCACGCAAATGGTCGCCGTCACGAAGCTGGACCTGACGCCACGTCTGTAGCCGCGGAGGCGCCATGGCAGTGCAATCCCCCGTCTCCCAACGGTTGACGGTCACCGCGCTGCTGTTGCTGACCTTCGCCACCGGTCTGGTGGACGCCGTCAGCGTGCTGGTCCTCGGTCACGTGTTCGTGGCCAACATGACCGGAAACGTCATCTTCCTGGGGTTCTGGTTGGTGCCACACTCCGGCGTCGACATGCTGGCCGCGGTGACGGCGTTCGTGGGCTTCATCGCCGGGGCGATAGTCGGCGGGCGGCTGGCCCGGCACCTCGACGCGAGGGTTCGCCGATGGCTGGCCGTCGCGCTGGGGCTGGAGGTCGTCGTGCTGTACACGCTGTCGGTGCTGGCCGGCACGGGGGTGCTGCACTACACCGGCGGCGGTCGGCTGATCCTCATCTCCGGCCTCGCCGTCGTCTTCGGCACCCAGAACGCGACGGCGCGCCAATTCGGGGTGCAGGAGCTCAGCACGACGGTGCTGACGCAAACCATCGTCGGGATCGGGTTCGACAGCAGGCTCGCCGGGGGAACCGGTCAGCGCGAGAAGCTGCGGTACGGCGTCGTCCTCACCATGTGCAGCGGCGCGGTGCTCGGGGCGACGTTGACGCTGTGGACGGTCGCGCCCGTGATCGCCTTGGCCGCCACCGTGGTCGCCACGAGCGCAGCCATCTTCACCTTCGGGCCGGCGAGGGAGCTGGCCTAGCGGCGTCCCGGTTTGCCTAGCCGACCTTAGTTGGCTGCCAGCGACTTAATCACCGTGTGCGTCAATCCCCGTAGGTGCACTTGAAGCCCTCGAATACCGCCGCTGTTCGGCAGCTCGGGCTAACGAAGGCCGTCGTCGGCAATTCCCGATTTGGCGCACGCGTAAGTGTTAACGTGCTGTGGCGCACGACACTCCGGGGGCATCGAAGGGACAGGTCACGTGGCAGGTACTCACCGCAGGAGAAGCAGCCGACGCTTCAGCGTGGCGCTCGTCAGCGCCGCCACGGCGACCGCAACGGCTCTCACCGTCGGTGTCGAACCGCCACCCGATCCAGCCAAGCGCGTCAGCGCCGAGACGGTCGACCTGGCCGCCGCGATCCAATTGCTGCCCACGCACGACAAGGTGCCCGACATCACCGGTGGCCTTGGCACGGCGATCTACGACGGCGGTCAGGCGATCTCCGACGTGATCATCCGGGCCGTCGTCAACGGCATCAACCTGTCGGCGTTCGCGCGGGCCGCCGGCGTGGACCCCCAGAGCCTGATCACCGGTCTGCTGGCCGACCTGCCCGCGAACCTGCTCCCCAGCATTCTGGCCAGCCTGTCCCTCGACGTGCCCGTGCTCGGTCCAGTCCTGCAACAGCTGACGGGCGGCGACCTCGCCCTGTTGACCAACATCCTGGACCTGCTCGGCATCGACGAGGTCACCAACGGCACCCTGACCGGCGTGCTCGCGCTGCTCGGGCTCAAACTGTCCGATCCGCTGAACCTCGCCAACCTCGCGGTCCCCGGTCTGAACGTCGTCACGTCGGGAGCGGCCTTCGCCGCGCTCAAGATGCTCGGCGTCGACCTCGGTTGGGTGCCGGCACTGCCGAATTCGGTGGCCAACGAGATCAACGGAACCCCGTACGCCCGCCTTGGCGTGGACGGTGTCCTGGATCTCCTGCTGGACAAGCTGACGACGAGCGCGATCCCCGGCGCGTCGGCGCTCATCGCTCCGCTGGCGGCCCTGATCAAGAGCATCACCGACCCGCTCACGAGCCAACTGCCGGACGTGATCGACGTCCGCGTGGTCCCCACCGTCGGAATCGGGTTCGGCGCGTTCGCCGCGGCGATGGCCTACGTGAAGGTGCTGGCCGACCTCTCCCTGCAACCCGGTGGGCTGAACCACGTCTTCGGTACCGACCCCATCCTGGGCAGCCTCACCGTCCTGCCGCTGATCCTGATCAACAACCCGGCCCGCCCCGACGGCGGGGCGCTCGCTCGCTTCGGACCGTTGGCCGCGCTCTTCGGCATCAACACCGTCAACCCGACGACCAAGTTCACCAACAGCGGCGACGGCTCCGGGCTGAACATCCCCCTCCTGGGAACCGGTGTGGCACTGGGCAATGCGAACCTGCTGCCAATCCTGGTCGACGCCACCTACGAATACCAGCCGCTGTCGGACCTGGCCTCGTGGCCCAATCCGTTCACCCTCGTCAACAACTTGGCCGCCGGCCTGTCGCCGACGTACATGCTGCGGGGACTCAACCTGGATCTCGGCGGCCTGACCAAGCAGATTCTGGACGGAGTGGCCGACGCGGTTGGTGGCGTCAACCCCCTCGATCCCTCGTCGGGGTTGGCACTGAACCTCTACCTCACGCTGCACTCGGCGACGCTGCCGATGCTGGAACCGCTGTACCTCGCATCGGACGTCCTCAACATCGTGGGGCTCAGTCCGCTGGCGCAGATCCCGATGCGGGTGGCCAACGCCCTTGCGCCCGCACTGCGCATCCTCACCGACGTCGGTTACGCCGACACCGTTCGCAATCCCGACGGCACCTACACCCGGGACACCACACAGGCGGGCACCGAGGTGCCGTTCCTGTCCTTCCCCAACCTGAACCCCGGACTGGTGCTGAGCGACGCCTTCAACGCGTTGGTGGCCGGCATCCAGAAGGAACTCGGACCCAACCCCACTCCGAATACGCCCAACGTCCTGGCCAACATCCTCGACGCACTCCTCAAGGGCAACCTGCTCAACGGACTGGCCGCAACGGATGCCGCCGCGGCCGCAACCGCGTCCAAGACCGCGGCGGCAGAGCTACCGTCGTCCTCGGCGAAACTGCTCAGCGTGGCGGACACCTCGAAAGACGAAGCGTCCAAGCCTGATTCGAAGAAGGACGAGCCTCAGACCGACGGCGCGGACACGGCCCCCACGGCAGGGGAGAAGGCCCCGGTTGCCGGGGTGGAGACCGACGGCGCCGACGGCGACACGACGCCGGACACCACGTCGGCACCGGACACGACACCGGCGACGGGCGACAAGACGGGCGACAGGACGGGCGACAAGACGGGCGACGAGACCCCGGATGCCGCCGAGACCCCGACGGGACCCAAACATGCCAAGCCAGAGGGGGATTCGACGCCGACGCTTGGCGTCGTGACCGGCAAGACGAACGGGCCGAAGCACGCCAAGCCCACCGTCAACGAAACCCGCGACACCGCCAACGACTTCTCGCCCGTCCGCGGTGTCGAGTCTGGGACGGCCTCGTCGACCGGTGCCGGCGACTCGGGCGGCACGAGCACTGCCGCCCCGTCGGACAAGACGTCCGACAAGGCGTCCGACAAGGCGTCGGACAAGGCGTCGGACAAGGCCGCCTGACGGCGAACCCGCGCCTCCGGGACGCCACCGGTCGGTGGCCACGTCGATTCCTCGGTGCCAGTCCATGGAAAAACGTTTACGTAAACGTTTTCATGCTTTACCGTCGACCTCACAGCCCCCGGGGCGTCACTTCGACGATGAGGATGACCAGTGAGCAGTACCTCTCGTGCCCACGAAGCGGGTGGCGGTGCGACCCTGGACGATCGAGGGGGGATCAGGGCCGAGCTCGTCGGGGTCTCCAAGCGTTTCGAGAGCGTCTACGCCGTGCGGGACGTCTCCCTGCAGATCAGATCCGGCGAAGTGCTGGCGTTGGTCGGCGAGAACGGCGCCGGAAAGAGCACGTGCGTCAAGATGCTGGGCGGGGTCTACCACCCCACCGAGGGCGTGGTCCGGGTCGGCGGAGTGGACGTCGACCTGCGCACCCCGCTCGACGCGCAACACCTTGGCATCGCCGTCGTCCACCAGCACCCGGGCCTGTTTCCCGACCTGCCGATCTATGAGAACGTCTACGCCGGAAGACCTCTCACCAATCGCTTCGGTCTGCTGGACCACGCCCGGATGAGCCAGGAGGCACGACGGTGGCTCGAGGTCCTCGGCCTGCGAGTCGACCCGGCGATGACCACCGGCGAGCTGAACACCTCCGAACAGCAGCTCGTCGAGATCGCCAAGGCGTTGGCCTTCGACGCCACCATCCTGATCCTCGACGAACCCACCGCGTCGCTGACCATCGGCGAGACGCAACGGCTGTTCTCGGTGATCGACGATCTCAAGGCCCGCGGGGTCGCCATGCTCTTCGTCGGCCACCGCCTCGAGGAGATCGTCGCGATCTCCGATCGCATCACGGTGATGCGGGACGGCCGGTGGGTCGCCGACCTCGTCACCGCCGAGACCGACCAACACCGGATCGTCGAGCTGATGGTCGGTCGCGAGCTGACCGACATCTATCCGGCCAAGTCCGCGACCGTGGGCGACGTGGTGTTGCGACTGTCCAATCTCGGTGTCACCGGCCACTTCTCGGACGTGAACCTCGACGTCCGCGCCGGCGAGATCGTCGGGTTGGCCGGCCTCGTCGGCGCCGGGCGCACGGAGGTCGCCAGGGCCGTCTTCGGCATCGACAAGCCCGCCACCGGGGAGATCGAGCTGGATGGGCACACGGTACGGATCGGGTCGCCCGCGGCCGCCCTGGCGCACGGCATCGCCTACGTCTCGGAGGACCGACGAGGGCAGAGTATCGTCGAGGACTTCTCGATTCTCGACAACGCCACGCTGCCCGTCATCGACCAGGCGTCGCGGCTCGGCTTGATTCGGCACCGAGCCGAGTTCGCGTTGGTGGACGGCCCGTTGCAGCGGATGCAGCTCAAGTTCCGGAGCTACGCCCAACCCATCGGCAACCTCTCGGGCGGCAATCAGCAGAAGGTGGTGCTGGCCAAGTGGCTGGCGACCAACCCGCGGTTGCTCATCCTCGACGAACCCACTCAGGGCGTCGACATCCAGGCCAAGGCCGAGGTCCACCACATCATCGCCGAACTGGCGCAACAGGGCCTGGCCATCCTGATGATCTCGTCGGACATGCCCGAATTGCTGGGCACCTGCGACCGGATCTACGTGATGCACCAGGGCACGATCACCGCGGAGTTCGACGCCGAACACGCCAACCAGATCGACATCGGGCTGGCTGCCACCGGTCTGCTGGACTCCGGGCGGGAGGTCGGGGCTACCTCGACCGCGGACTTGGACGCCATCAAGGCCCGGGAGGAGTCCGAGGTGGTGAGCGTCGGCCAGGGCCGGCGGTCGGGGTGGCGCAAGGTCGTCGCCCGGCGCGAGGTGGGACTGCTGGTGGCGGTGATCGCGATCCTCGTGCCGCTGGGGATCGTCAACCCAAACCTGGTGAGCCCGTCGAACATCGGTGACCTCGGGGTGACGACAGCGCTGTACGGAGTGGCGTGCCTCGGGCAGATGGTGGTGATGCTGACCCGCAACATCGACCTCTCCCAGGGGTCGGTCATCGGGTTGTCCGCCTACGTCGCGGCCTGGTTCACGAGTTCCCAGCCACAGGCACCCGTCATCGTCGGGATCCTGATCGCCGTCGGAGTCGGGGTCGCGTGCGGTGCGTTCAACGGCGTGATCGTCGCCTACGGCCGGGTGCCGTCCATCGTCGTCACGCTCGGAACGCTGGCGATCTTCCGCGGGATCGACGCCATCCTGTCCAACGGCCGGCAGATCTCCTCCGGCATGGTCCCGCCCGGCTGGCTGGCCTGGACGGCGGGACGGCTCTTCGGCGTCTCGCTGCTGGTGTACATCGGGCTGGCTCTGTTCGTCCTGTTCGCAATCTTCCTGCGCACCACGCGCTTCGGCCGAGACATCTACGCCACCGGCTCGAACCCGGCCGGCGCCGACCTGATCGGCATCAAGACCCAGGCCCGCACGTTCGCCGCCTTCGTCATCTCCGGCACCCTGGCCGGGTTCGCGGGCGCCATGTGGGCGTCGCACTTCGCCACCGTCGACGGCCAGCTCGCCTACGGGTTGGAGCTCACCCTGGTCGCCTCGGTCGTCGTCGGCGGGGTCTCCCTGCGCGGCGGTGCCGGGTCGGTGCTCGGCGTCCTGCTCGGCACGGTGACGTTGATCATCATCCAGAACGCCATCACGGTCGCCCGGATCAACCCGTCCTATCTGCAGGCCTTCTTCGGCGGCGCGATCCTGCTGACCGTCCTGATCGACTCGCTGTTGTCGCGGCGCGGCACCCGAGGAGCACGCTGATGTGGGGCACCGTGACGGCCAAACTCCGGTCCTGGGAGTTCATCCTCCTCGTCCTCGTCGTCGTGGTCCTCCTGGTCGCGGCGGCGTCGGTGCCGGGCTTCACCAGACCGTTCAGCATCTCCACCGGCCTGGCCACCTTCGCCCCCGCGGCGCTGATGGCTCTGCCGCTGGCGCTGCTGGTGATCGTCCGCGACATCGACATCTCCGTGGCGAGCATCGCCGGACTCTCCTCCGTCGCCGCGGGTCTGGCGATCGAAGCGGGACAGTCGGTTCCGGTGGTCGTCGTGGCGGCCCTGGTCACGGGTCTGCTCTGCGGTGCGGTCAACGGCTTCTTCGTCGCGGTGCTGGGGCTGCCGGCCCTGCTGGTGACGCTCGGGACCCTCGCCCTGTTCCGCGGACTGTGTTACGTCCTCCTCGGAGGGACGCCCATCTCGCCGCTCCCGGAGTTCTTCACCGTGCTCGGCAACGACAACATCCCCGGCTTCGTGATCCCCTGGGCGATCGTGCCCTTCCTGGTCCTCGCCGTGGTCTTCGGGATCGTCCTGCACCGCAGCACCGTCGGGCGACGCATCTACGCCATCGGCGGGAACCCGGAAACCGCCCGCTACAGCGGTATTCGCGTCGCACGCATCCGGTTCGTCCTATTCGTCATCTCCGGCGTGGTCTCCGGCCTGGCCGGCATGATCTACATGGGGATCACCAGCCAGGTCGCACCGGACGGCGCCCAGGGCCTCGAACTCGACGTGATCACGGTCGTGTTCCTCGCCGGGGTCAGCGTGCTCGGCGGCAAGGGCCGGATCACCGGTGTGGTGCTGGCCAGCATCCTCATCCTGGCGCTCCGCAAGTCGCTGCAGTTGATGAACGTCAGCGGCTACACCCAGGGCATCGCGGTCGGCGGCGTGCTGATCGCCTCGCTGCTGGTCACCAATCTCTCGCAACGCGTCATCGGGTCCGTCCGCGAGCGCCGCCGCCCCGCCTCGCAGCTGGGGGCCGACACCACCTGACCCGCGTCGACCCCACCTCCCCTACCTCCGGTGGCCGCGACCCGCGTGGCACCGTACTCACCCCCCCGAAAGGACTTCTCATGAATCGATCGGCCCTCACCCTGGCGGTCGGAGCGACGGCTGTGCTGACGTTCGCACTGACCTCGTGTGCATCCGACGGCGGTGGATCCGGAGACGGCAGCGCCAACAGCGCCTCCGGCAAGTGCGTCGAGGGCCCGATCAAGATCGGCCTCATTCCCAAGCTGGGCACCGACCCCTACATGGTGACCGTGCAGAAGGCCGTCGAAGCCGCCGCCGCCAAGGACGGGTCGACGGTGATCTACACCTCGCCGAGTGACGCGACCGGCGCGGCGCAGATCCCCTTCGTCAACCAGTTGATCTCGCAGGGGGTCGACGTGATCGCGATCTCCGGCAGCGACCTGAACAGCGCGTCGGCCGCGCTGGCGAAGGCCAAGCAGGCGGGCATCAAGGTCATCTCCTGGGACTCCGACGTCGCGCCCGACTCCCGGGCGTTCTTCCTGAACCAGGCCGACACCGGCAAGATCGGCGACCAGATGTTGGCGTCGCTGTCGGACATGATCGGCGGAGAGGGTGAATTCGCGATCCTGTCGTCCACCCAGACGGCGGTCAACCAGAACGCGTGGATCGCCAGCATCAAGGACAAGCTGGCCAACGACGCCAAGTACTCCAAGATGAAGCTCGTCACCGTGGCCTACGGCGAGGAGAAGGCCGACGTCAACGCGCAGAAGGCCAAGGAACTGGTCCAGGCCTATCCGAATCTCAAGGGCATCATCGTGCCCGCCGGCATCGGACTGCCGGCGGCGGCCGAGGCGTTGTCCCAGAGCGGGGACCTCGGGCGGGTGAAGATCTCCGGCCTCGGACCGGTGACGCTGGTCAAGCAGTACATCGACACCGGCAACGTGCAGGACGTGTGGTGGAACGTGCAGAATCTCGGCACGCTGACCTTCGCCACCGCGGAGCAGTACGCCCAGTGCAAGATCGAGCCGAAGGAAGGGACGTCCTACGAGGTCGACGGTCTTGGCAAGTTCACGGTCGGGGAGAACGGCACCGTGCTGTTGGGCGAGCCGACCATCGTCACCCCGGCCAACGTGAAGGACTTCCCGTTTTGATCGCTCCGGGCGGCGAGTAACGAGTCGAGTCGGGGGGATGCCATGTGGCGTCCCCCCACTCCGGGCCGAGGGAGATGTTCGCCTGTCCACCATCAAGGACGTCGCGCGGCTCGCCGGGGTGTCGGTCGCCACGGTGTCGCACGTCTTGAACGGCACCCGCTTCGTCAGCGACCCCACCCGCGAGCGCGTGCAGCATGCCGTCGCCGCATTGGGCTACGTGAGCAATTCGGCGGCGGCGTCGCTGCGGTCCGGGCGGACCCAGACCTTCGGACTGGTCATGTCGGCCGTGATGAACCCGTACTTCAACGAGGTCGTCACCGGCATCGAGAAGTCAACGGTCGCAAGCGGATACAGCTTGCTGCTGGCCGACCATCGCGACGAGGCGGAGCTGGAATACCGGTCGGTGCTCAACCTGGGCACGCACAAGGTCGACGGCCTGCTGTTGCAGCCGTCAGCTGATCCGGGCCGGGCCGTCGAGTTCCTGCGGGAGCGATCGGTGCCCACCGTCTTCGTCGACCGATTCGACACGAGCGGTGGGGCGGACGGCTACGACTTCGCCGGAACCGAGAACCACGACGCCACGGTCGACGTCGTCCGGCACCTGATCGACCATGGCCATCGGCGGGTCGCGATGGTGTCCGGTCAAGCGGGGAGTTCGACCACCGAGGAACGGATCTCGGGGTACCGCACCGCGCTCGCCACCGCAGGCCTGCCGCTGGACCCCGCGTTGATCGAGCCCGGACACTCCGACGAGAAGCTGGCCGAGCGGGCCACCCACACCCTGCTGGATCTCGAGGACCCGCCCACCGCGTTGTTCTCCGGCAACAACCGGATGACGATCGGGATCATGCAGGCGCTACGCACCAGGGGAATCGTCCCGCCGGAGGGAATCGCGCTCGGCGTGTTCGACGACTTTCCCTGGGCCGACCTGTTCATCCCCCGCTTGACCTGCGCCGCTCAACGCGGCGAGGAGATCGGCGCGGCCAGCGTCGAGCTGCTGCTGCGTCGGATCGCCGAGCCCGACCGCCCGGCCGAGACGGTGCGATTCGCGACCGAGTTCCGGCGCCGCAACTCCTGCGGCTGCCACTGATCAGCTGAAGGCGAGCCAGCTTGGGAGGGCACGCTCGCGGGAGTCGCACAGCACGGCCATCGTGTCGCAGGAACCCTTGGGCACTCCCGCCCCGGCCCACATGCCGCCGGTGTCGCGGCGCAGCACGATCGCCGACGAGCCGCCGCCGTCGAGCAGGACGGCGGTGTCGCTGCCCAGCCCGCGGAACAGGTCCTGGATCTGGTCGGGCGTGTAGCTGCCGCCCTGGAAGACGTACATCTCGTCGCGGTCCCTGGCGTAGGCGATCGCCGTGCGGGCGGCGCTCGGGCCGCCGTCGTTCATCTGCCCGGTGGCGCCCGGGGCCAACAAACCCAGGCCGCTGACCGCGACGAAGCGGGTGCCCTTGTCCACCAGTCCCTTGATCACCGGGGTGGCGGCGTCGTAGTCGTCGGGGGCGCGGGGCGGCACGACGAACGGGGCGCCGCCGACGGGCAGGATCATCGTCGTCAACGCGGTCCAGACCTCGTCGCCGCCGGAGAGTGCCTGCTTGCCCGCGTAGGCGAGGGTGCCGGTGACCGCGGCGTTGGCCGGGCCGCCGCCGCGGGTGTTGTCGAAGTACGCCCCCAGCGGCGAGCTGCACCCGGTCGACTTCCAGGAGCCGCCGCGCTGGCCCCGAACGTCGAAGAAGTTCGCGTTGATCGCGATCGTCGGTTTGCCGAGGGCCTGCCAGGCCTGGATGGGGGTGAAGGTCTCGGATGCTTGCAGCAGCCCCTCGCCGGTGCGGGCGCCGGGGGTCGACTCGCAGCGGGCCTGATAGCCGCGGTGGGAGTCGACCAGCAGCCGTGGCGTCATCCGCGTGGACGCCGACTTGATGATCATCAGACGCCCGCCGCTGCCCATCTCGTACCGTCGTCCGGAGGCGTCGAGCATCGGCGCGGGGTTGTTGCCACCGAAGTTGTAGACGAGGTAGGAACCTCGCGTGTTCGCGATGGCCGCGGCCAGCATCTCGCGACCGTCGGCGGCTCGGGCGGCGGGGGCCACGGCAATGGTCGTCAGCACGGCACCGAGCGCCACCGCCGTCGCCGAGGCGGCCAGTCGCCGGAGGTTCGCTGCGGTACCAGGCACGGGAGTCCCCATCGGATGATTGCCACGAATCGTTCGCGAGCACGTACTGGCAATCACAGCCGACGCACAGTCGGCTTTGGTCACGCCGTCGACACGATTCGGCAACGACCGACCGGAGGGCCCCTGGACATCGGTTTGCGGGAGGCCCCTGGAGCAACGTCGGTCAGCGACCCGGGGGCGCCACCCGGTAGATGGCGTCGGCGGCGTCGTCGGTGACGTACACGGCGCCGTCCGGCCCGACCACCGCGGCGACGGGTCGACCCCACCGCGTCCCGTCCGCGTTCTGGAACCCGCCGACGAGCGTCTGTTGGTTGCCGAGGTTGCCGTTCTGCCACGGGAAGAAGGACACCTCGGGTGCGCGGGGCGGTTGCCGGTTCCACGAGCCGTGCACCCCGACCAGCGCGCCCCTGTCATACGGCGCGGGCAGCGCACCGTCGACGAAGACCATTCCGAGCGGCGCCGAGTGGGCGCCCATGCTCTGCTCGATCGGTGGCAGCGTCGCGCAGTCGAGCTTGGACCCGTCGGCGTTGGTCTGAACGTCGCGGATGAGGGGGAGGTTCGCCGGGCCGCCGTCGGGATTGCAATACGGCCAGCCCAGTTCGCGTCCGGGGGTCAGCTTGGCGAGGGATTCCGGGGGATGGTCGTCGACGTAGTCGGGCACCACCTGGCCGTAGGACGGACCTTGATCGGGCACCTCGACGTTGTCGCGGTTGTTGACTGCGGTCCACACCGCGCCGTCGGGCGCGACGGCCAGTCCCGTGCCGTTGCGGACACCGGTCGCGAACGGCGCGTAGGGCCCGCCCCCGGGCGGAACGCGCATCACGGTTGCCCGCTGCGGAGTAGCGGTGCGGTCCTGAGCGGAGATGTTCCCGGTCGACCCGATCGAGAAGTACACGGCCCCATCGGGTCCCACCGCGACGCTCTTCAACGCGTGGGCGTACGCGCCGCCGAGGTCGGGGCTCCGGGCGTCGGGGAGGTTGGCGGCGACGGAGCGCAGCGGGGTGGCCTTGCCGTCGGCGTAGCTGAACGCGTCGACCTGGTCGCTCTCGGCGACGTAGAGCGTGGAGCCGGCAAACGCCAGCCCGTGGGGTTGGTTCATGCCGTTGACGAGGAGTTGCATCTGCGGGCCCAACCCCGAGGGCTCGATCCGGATTACCTGCCCGACGCTGGGAAGCGAGACCAGCAGCGCGCCGTCCGGGGCCCACACCGCCAGCCGCGGCTTGGGCACCCTGGCCCAGACCGACATCGTCCACCCCTTGGGCACCATGGCCTTTCGGGGTTCGTCGAACGGCTCGGCGGCCAGGTCGCCAGGGACCTGCACGGTCACCTCGGCGAGGCCGGCGGCGCTGGCTGCCGTGCTCTCGGTGCTGGTGTCCTGGTTCGGCGTCGGCGGGGTGCTCGTCGAGCACCCCGCGAGCACGAGGACGCCCATCACGGCGACGGCTTTACGCGGCCAAACTCGCATGCATCTCCCAGACCAGGATTTCCGACGGTTCGGTGGCGGTGACCCGCTGGCCGCCCGATGCCGTGAAGCGCACGGCGTCGCCTTCGTACAGGGGGCCCGCGCCCTCGAGCACGACCTCGCCGCGCGGGACGAACAGGTGCAGGAACGGGGCCTGCGGCAATTCGACGCTGTCACCGGGTTCCAGCCGCGCGCCGCGCAGAGCGGCGTACTTGTTGCTGATCGAGATGGCGGCGTCGTCGGCGTGCTCGGGCATGCCGGAGGCGATGGTCACCAACTTGCCGCGCAGCGCCTCGTCGTCGATCTCGAGCTGCTGGTAGCCGGGCGTGATGCCTGCCTCGTCGGGGACCACCCACATCTGGACGAAGTGGACGGGCTCGGCGTGGGTGGGGTCACCGGTGAGCGTCCACGAGTCGTTCTTCTCGGAGTGCAGGATGCCCCGGCCCGCCGACATCCGTTGCGCCAGACCGGGATAGATCACGCCCGAGTGGCCCGTCGAGTCCTGGTGCACCAGCGAGCCGCGCAGCACCCAGGTGACGATCTCCATGTCGCGGTGGGGGTGGGTGTCAAAACCCTTGCCGGGCTTGACCACGTCGTCGTTGTTGACCAGCAGCAGGCCGTGGTGGGTGTTGTTCGGGTCGTAGTTGCCGCCGAACGAGAAGGAGTGCTTGGAGTCCAGCCAGGAGATCTTGGTGGCGGACCGGTCCTGTGCGCGTCGGACGTCGACGATGTCGGTCGTGGTCATGGGAATGCTCCTCGGGCGTCGTCGCCAGCCTAGGTGGCCGGCACTGGACACGACAACTTAGATGATGTGTCATATATTCCATGTGGCTTTCCGAGGAGCAGCAGCGGGTGTGGCGGGCGTACCTGGCGGCGAGCGCCGAGCTGCAGGTCGAGATGAACCGGCAGCTGCAGCGCGACTGCGGGCTCTCGCTGGCCGACTACGACGTGCTGGTCGCGCTCGACGAGCTCGCCGCCTGTCGGGTCAACGAACTCGGTGAGCGGTTGGGCTGGGAGCAGAGTCGGCTGTCGCACCAGCTCAGGCGGATGCGGACCCGCGGGCTCGTCGACCGTCGCGGCGCCGCCGACGACCGACGAGGTGCCACCGTCGAGCTGACCGACGCCGGCCGGGCCGCGCTCGAGGCGGCCGCGCCGGGACACGTGGAGTTCGTGCACGACGTGGTCTTCGCGTCCGTGAGCGCGGCCGAACTGCGAGCACTGGATCGGTGGACCTCGCAGGTCCTGTCACGGCTGAGGCGGGGGTCTGCTTAATCTGTCCACGTGGACATCAACGGAGCTAGCGCAATCGTCACAGGTGGGGCATCCGGCATCGGAGCGGCCTCGGCACGTCAACTGGCCGACAGGGGTGCGCGCGTCGTCGTGGCCGACCTGCAGGCCGAACGCGGTGAGGCACTCGCCAAGGAGATCGGCGGCGTCTTCGTCAGCGTCGACGTGACCGACACCGCGCAGATCGAAGACGCCGTGAACACCGCCGCCGACCTCGGCCCGCTGCGTGCCCTGGTGAACTCGGCCGGCATCGGCTGGGCTCAGCGCACCATCGGCAAGGACGGCGAGTTCGCGTCGGCGCACAACCTCGACGCCTACAAGAAGGTGCTCGCGATCAACCTGGTCGGCACCTTCGACTGCATCCGGCTGGCCGCCACCGCGATGGGCCGCAACGAGCCCACCGAGACCGGCGAGCGCGGTGCGATCGTGAACATGACCAGCGTCGCCGCCTTCGACGGCCAGATCGGCCAGGCCGCCTACTCGTCGTCCAAGGGCGGCGTCGTGGGCCTGACCCTGCCGGTGGCCCGCGACCTGTCGGCCGTCGGCATCCGCGTCAACACCGTCGCCCCCGGCCTGATCGACACCCCGATCTACGGCGAGGGTCCGGACTCGGAGGCGTTCAAGGCCAAGCTCGGCCAGTCCGTGCTGTTTCCGCACCGCCTCGGCAAGCCGGAGGAGCTGGCCTCGATGGTGGTCGAGCTGATCACCAACTCGTACATGAACGCCGAGGTGGTTCGCGTCGACGGTGGCATCAGGATGCCCCCGAAGTAGTCCGCTACCAGTCGGATTCGTCGAACGTCACGACACCGCGGATGTTCTTGCCGTCCAGCATGTCCTGGTAGCCGTCGTTGACGTTCTCCAGCGAGTAGGTGTTGGTCACCATCTCGTCGATCTTCAACAAGCCCGCCTTGTAGAGACCGACGAGCTTCGGTGTCTCGACGTGTGAGCTGCCGCCACCGAAGATGTTGCCCTTCAACGTCTTCTGCAACATGGTGAACAGGAAGAGGTTCAATTTCACGTCGACGTCCATCAGCGAGCCCATGCCGGTGACCACGCAGGTGCCGGTCTTGGCCGTCAGGGTCATCGCCTCTTCGACGTACTCGCCGCGCATCTCGCCGACGGTGATGATCGTCTTGTCGGCCATCAGGCCGTGGGTGACGTCGATCATGGGTCCGATCGCCTCGGCCATCGACGGATAGACGTGCGTCGCACCGAACTTGACGGCCTGTTCGCGCTTCCACTCGTTCGGGTCGATCGCGATGACGTGCCGGGCGCCGGAGAGGACCGCGCCCTGCAGCGCGCTCATCCCGATGCCGCCGACGCCGATGATCGCGACGGTCTCACCCGGCTGGACGTCGGCGACGTTCGTGGCGGAGCCGAAACCGGTCGGCACCGCACAACCCATGATGGCCGCCGTCTCGAACGGGACGTCCCGGTCGATCTTGACGACGGAGTCCTCGTGCACCGTCATGTAGGGCGCGAAGGTGCCGAGCAGGTTCATCGGCGACACCTCGTGGGACCCGGCGTGCACGCGGCTGGTGCCGTCGGCGATCGCCTTGCCGCCGAGCAGGACCGCGCCGCGGTCGCACAGCGAGCGATACCCCTTCAGGCAGGGCGGGCAGGTGCCGCAGGCCGGGATGAAGGCAAGGATGACGTGATCGCCCTCCTCGACGCTGGTGACTCCCTTGCCGACCTTGGTGACGACGCCGGCGCCCTCGTGACCACCGAGCGCGGGCAGCCCGATCGGGGTGGCCCCGGTGGTCAGGTGATAGTCGGAGTGACACATGCCCGCCGCGTGCATGCGGATCTGCACTTCGTGGGCGACGGGGTCACCGAGCTCGATCTCGTCCACCGAAAACGGCGTGTTCAATTCCCACAGCAAGGCACCCTTGGTCTTCATGGCGGCGATCATAGAACACGTTCTAGAAAGGTCGCCAGCACCAACCCTCAACTGGCCTTACCCGGCACACGACATGTCGTCCACGCGGCCGGTTTCAGGAGCCGGGTCTAGCGTGACCACGTGCCCTCCGTCGCGGTTCGCCTGCTTGCCGTCGCCACGATCGCGGCCCTGGTCCTCGGTGGTTGCGCCCGGGACTCGAGGACGGCCGACGGTCCATGGCCCCCCGATCCCGGTCGCGGTCCCTGCGCGGTGACCAAGCAGCCCAACGTGCCCGCGACCATGCGAGACGGCACCGTTCTGCGGGCAGACGTCTACCGCCCCCAGACGTCGGAGACCGTGCCGGTGATCCTGATGCGCACCCAGTACGGCAAGGACGGCGCACAGGCGGGCACGCGGTATCAGCCGCCGGACTGGTTCGCCTCGCAGTGCTACCTCGTCGTCGTGCAGGACGTGCGTGGCCAGGGCGCCTCCGGCGGCACCTTCAGCGAGTTCACCAACGACCAGGCCGACGGCTACGACTCCGTCGAATGGGCGGCGGCGCTGCCCGGTTCCACCGGCAAGGTCGGCATGTACGGCTCGTCGTACGTGGGCGCGACGCAGTGGCTGGCGGCCGTCACCGCGCCGCCACACCTCGTCACGATCGTGCCCGCCAACACCGCGTCCGACTACTACGACGGCTGGACCTACGAGGGCGGTGAGTTCCGCCTGGCCTTCGTGCTGCCGTGGGCCATGGAGTCGATCGCCACGACCGCGGCCAAGAACCGCGGTGACGCCGCAACGGTCCACGAACTTGCTGCTGCGACAAGGGATCCCACCCGCTGGTTGGACTTCCGGCCGTTCAAGGACCTGCCGCCGATGCAGCCGGGGAACCCCGCGGTGGCCCCGTGGTACTTCGACTGGATCCGGCACTCGACGCGCGACGACTTCTGGAAGCAGGTCAGCATCCGCGACCGCCACTCGTCGGTGACCGTGCCCGTGATGGACTTCGAGGGCTGGTACGACGCGTTCCTCGCCGGCGGTGTGGAGAACTTCACGGGGATGGTGGCCCACGGTGCGACGGCCGACGCACGCGCGAATCAGCGCCTGGTCATCGGTCCGTGGGACCACGTCGACTGGGGCCGGCCGGACTCCAAGCCCGCGCCGATGCTCAAGGCGATCGGCGCGGTCGGGAACAGCCCGGTCAACGAGCTGATGTTGCAGTGGTACGACCACTTCTTGAAGGGCAAGGACAACGGCGTCGCGGGCGCACCCCGGGTGGACTACTTCCTGATGGGCGCCAACGTGTGGAAGACGGCGACGAATTGGCCACTGCCGCATACGCGTCCGACGACGTACTACCTGTCCGGGACGGGGGGCTCCGACCGCACGGGTGAGCTGCGCGCCGCGCCTCCCGGGGCCGAGCCGCCCGACGTGTACTCCTACGACCCGCGCTATCCCGCACCGAGCCTGGGCGGGCACTCCTGTTGTGGAGCGCAGTCCGGACCGCAGGGACCCTACGACCAGACACCGGTCGAGCAGCGCTCCGACGTTCTGGTCTACAGCAGTGCACCGCTGGACCGAGACACCGAGGTCACCGGTGCCGCGACGGTCGACCTGTGGGCCCAATCATCGGCCGTGGACACCGATTTCACCGCCAAGCTGACCGTGGTCAAACCCGACGGGGAGGTGGTCAACCTCAACGACGGGATCCTGCGCACGTCCTTCCGCGACTCACTGTCGAACCCGACCTCGGTGCCTCCGAATCAGCCGACGAGGTATCGGATCCAGGTGTGGCCGACCAGCTATCAGTACCGGGCCGGCGATCGCATTCGCATCGAGATCTCCAGCAGCGACTACCCGCAGTTCGCGCCCAACCCCAACACCGGCCAGCCGTTCGGTCAGAGCGCCGACACCGTGGTGGCCACGCAGACGATCCTGCACGACGCCGCCCACCCGTCGAGCATCACGCTGCCGGTCATCCCGGTCGGCTGACCGCTCGCCGAACGGCCAGTTGTCGAACGCTTTTCGTGCGATCGCGTGCCAGACACACCGGGGTCCGGGGGCTGCGACAGCTGCGCACGGTGCTCGAGATGATGGACGGTGGCGCCGAATCGCCCCAGGAAACCAGGACGCGTCTGCTCCTCGTCGGCGACGGGCTGCCACCGCCGCAAACGCAGATCGTGGTCGACGGGTGGCGCGCGGACATGCTGCGCCATGGCCAGGCCGTGATCACCCGGCGAACGTGCGCGGCTCTTCGGGAGGCCGGTGCCGAATGGCCAGTCATCGCACGCTCTTCGGGTGAGCGCGCGGCCTAACTGGCCACTCGCGCGCTACAGCGTGCGCGCCAGCCCGAACTTCTGGAACAGCTCACCGCCCTGGGCGTGAAATGCCACCACGTGCGACACCTTGGCCGATTGCACGCTCAACACGTGCAGCTGAAACGCCTCGTGGGCGCCCGTCTCGCGGTTGAGCATGTACAGGGCGGCCGCAGGCTGGCCGTTGGCGGTCGTCGCGATGAACCGCATGTCGCCGGCGCCCTGCGCGGGACAGTGCACCGTGGACAGCGTGACGATGTCCGCCGGACCCCGGTACCAGCCGTCGAAGGGGGGCATCTCGAAGATCGCATCCTCGGTGAACAGCTGCACCAGCTGATCCATGTCGTAGGTCTCGAAGGCGTTGACGTACTTGGCCAGCATCTCGCGGGCCTCCGGCGACTCCGGCGGGGAGATCTCGTCGTCCTGGCTGGGACTGATCTCGTCGAGCTGCGCGCGGGCCCGCTGCAGCAGGCTGTTGACCGCCGCGGTGGAGGCGCCGATGGCCTCGCCGACCTCGGCGGCTCGCCACTGCAACACCTCGCGTAGTAGCAGCACCGCCCGCTGGCGGGCCGAGAGATGTTGCAGCGCAGCGATGAAGGCCAACCGCACCGAATCGCGGGAGGCCACGATGACCGACGGATCCGACGGATGCTCGTCCGGGGCATCCGGCAGCGGCTGCAGCCAGGTGACCTCGGGATGCTCGGCGATGTCGGCCGTCGGGTCGGCGTTGGGGGCGCCCAGACCGCTGGGCAGCGGGCGACGCTGGCGCCCGTCCAGCGCGGTCAGGCACGTGTTGGTGGCGATCCGGTAGAGCCAGGTGCGGATCGACGACCGGCCCTCGAAGCCCTCGTAGGACTTCCAGGCGCGAAGGTAGGTCTCCTGCACCAGGTCCTCGGCGTCGTGCAGCGACCCCGTCATGCGGTAGCAGTGCGCCAGAAGCTCCCGCCGGTACCGCTGGGCGTCGGCGAGGAAGGCGTCCTTCGAATCGAATGTTTCGGCGAGCACACTCACGAACCCGAGCCTACCGAGAGGGTGTGACGAGCGACACCGTCGTCGTCTGGACCGTTCAGCGTGGCCCGCTAGTCTCCCCTGATGGCCACTTCTCGCAGCGAACGCAGCTTCGACGGTGTCGGCGGCACGAAGATCGTCTACGACGTGTGGACGCCCAACGTCGAGCCGCTCGGCGTGGTGATCCTGTGCCACGGCTTCGGCGAACACGCCAGGCGCTACGACCACGTCGCGCAGCGCTTCGGCGAGGGAGGGCTCATCACCTATGCCCTCGACCAGCGCGGACACGGCCGGTCCGGCGGCAAGCGCGTCTTCCTCAAGGACATCTCCGAGTACACCGACGACTTTCACCACCTCGTCGGCATCGCCACGGCGGCACATCCCGAGCTCAAGCGCGTGGTCCTCGGCCACAGCATGGGCGGCGGCGTGGTCTTCGCCTACGGCGTCGAGCATCCCGACGACTACGCCGCGATGGTCCTGTCCGGGCCCGCCGTCTACGCCCAGGACGGCGTCTCCCCGGTGATGGTCGTCGTGGCCAAGGTGGTCGGCAGCGTGCTGCCCGGCCTGCCGGTGGAGGACCTCCCCGCCGACGCGGTGTCCCGGGACCCCGACGTCGTCGCCGCCTACGAGGCCGACCCCCTGGTGCACCACGGCAAGCTCCCGGCGGGCATCGCCAAGGCACTGATCGGCGTGGGCGAGACCATGCCGCAGCGCGCGGCCTCGTTGACGGCCCCGTTGCTCGTGGTGCACGGCGGTCAGGACAAGCTGGTCTCGGTCGACGGCAGCCGCCGGCTGGTCGAGTGCGTCGGCTCGACCGACGTGAACCTGAAGGTGTATCCCGAGCTTTACCACGAAGTGTTCAACGAGCCGGAGCGTGCGGTGGTACTCGACGACGTGGTGTCCTGGATCGAGGTTCGTCTGTGAGAGGCCTCCTCGCCGTCGTGGCGGCGCTGATGCTCCTCGCCGGATGCTCCTCAGGGGGCGACGCCGCCGCCCCGCCCCGGCAGGGCTGGGTCGAGGACGACGTCAGCTTCACCGCCGACGGGCTGACCATCTACGGCACCTACCGTCACCTGGTGGACGCCCCACCTGGCCCGGCGGCGCTGCTGATTTCCGAGAGCGGCAACACCGACCGCAACGGCGACAACGCGGTGGCCGGACCGGTCGGCAACATGCGACAACTGGCGGAATACCTGTCCGGCAAGGGGATCAGCACCCTGCGCTACGACAAGGTGGGCACCGGCAAGACGGGGCTCGGACCATACGCGGCGCGGCCCGCCGAGGTCGGCAGCGCGGTCTACGACCTGGGCGCCAAGGCTGCCGTCCGGCACCTCGCGGGACTGCCGGGCACCGACAAGGCACACCTGTCGGTGTACGCCCTGGGCGAGGGCACCGTCCACGCCATGTCGCTGGCCAACGACGCGACGCCGGACGCCCCGAAGATCCACTCGCTCGGCCTGTTTCAACCGCTGGCGGGCCGCTACCTCGACATCATCACCGGGCGCGTGCGCACCGGGCTCGACGCCGACGTCGCGGCCGGAGCCAAGACGCGCGAGCAGGCTGACGGCGTGCTCGCGACGTGGGACGCCGCCGTCGTCGAGGCGCGCACCAAGCGCACCGCGCCCGCGCAGCTGCCCGAGGGGCTCGGTGCGGTCCTGAATCCCTCGAACGTCGGGGCGGTCGTCGAGGCCGACCTCATCGATCCCCTGGTGTCGGCCGCAGCCCTGCCCGCGGGCATGCCGGTGCTGGCCACGTGCTCGGACTCCGACAGCCAGGCCACCTGCGCTGCCGAGCAGCCACTGTTCGACGCGCTGGCTCACACCGCGCTGACCGCGGTGCGGCTCAAAGGCGTCAACCACGTGCTGCGCGACGACCCGACCGACAACGTCGGAAACTACTCCAAGAAGGATCCGCTCTCACCTCAGCTGGTGACCGCCCTGGACGGCTTCGTCGGCAAGTAGTGGCTAGACTTCGGCCATGACGCGTTCCGTGGTTGCCCGGGCCTACGGCGGGCCGGAAGTCCTTGTGCTGCAAGACATCGAGCTGCCCGACCTCGCCGACGGGCAGGTGCTCGTCGACGTCCGCGCGGCGGGCGCCAACCCGTTCGACTTCAAGTCCTACAGCGGCGACATGGGCGACGACCCCGCGAGGTTGCCCCTGCCGGTCGGCTCGGAGGTGTCCGGCGTCGTCGCCGCGGTCACGCCGGGGGCCGCCGGATACACCGGACCACTGACAGTCGGTGACGAGGTCATCGTCACGAACATCACCGGTGGATACGCCGACCAGGTCGTCGCCAACGCCGCTGACGTGGGCCACAAGCCCGAGAACCTGGCCTTCGAGCAGGCGGCGGGGCTGCTGTTGGCCGGCGAGACGGCATGGCACCTGTTGACCAACACCCGGGTGGGGACGGGTGACACCGTCCTGGTCCACGGCGCCAGCGGCGGCGTCGGGCTGATGGCGGTGCAGCTCGCGGTTGCCCGGGGTGCGCGGGTGATCGCCACCGCGAGTCCCGCCAAGCACGATCAGCTGCGCGAACACGGCGCAGAACCGGTCGCATACGGCGACGGGCTGGCCGCCCGCGTCCGGGCAATCGGGCCGGTCGACGCCGCACTCGACCTGGTCGGCACCGACGAGGCCCTCGACACGTCGGTGGAGCTCGTCGCCGACCGTTCCCGCATCGCCACGATCGCCGGTTTCGCGCGGGCGGGCGATCTCGGAATAGCGGTGCTGACCGGCGCCGACGGTGGTCAGGCGATTCGCGACGCCGCCCGCCCCGAGCTCGTGGAACTGGCGGCGTCGGGGCGGCTCCGGGTCACCGTCGACCGCGTGTTTCCGCTCGCCGAGGCGGCCGAGGCGCACCGGTATCTGCAGACCGGCCACGCCCGCGGAAAAGTCGTACTGGTGCCATAGCGTGCGCAGCCATGAGAAACAGCGAGAAGCGAAGCGGGATCGCGCATGAGTGACGACAAGATGCTGGAGCGCATCGCCGCCCTGCTGCGCCAAGCCGAGAACACCGACAACCCGCACGAAGCCGAAGCGTTCATGTCGACCGCACAGCGGCTTGCGACCACCACGTCGATCGACCTTGCCGTCGCCAGGGCGCACTCGGCGACCCGAACGGCCGCGCAGACGCCCGTTCAGCGCACCGTCACCATCGGGGAGGCGGGCAGCAAGGGCCTGCGCACCTACGTTCAGCTGTTCGTCGCGATCGCCATGGCCAACGACGTGAAGTGCGACGTCGCGTCCAACTCGACGTTCGTCTACGCCTACGGGTTCGCCGAGGACATCGACGCCACCCACGCGCTGTACGCCAGCCTGGTGGTGCAGATGGTCAAGGCCTCGGACGCCTACATCGCGACCGGGGACCACAAGCCCACCCCGACGATCACCGCCCGGCTGAACTTTCACCTGGCGTTCGGCGGGCGCGTCGGGCAGCGACTGGCAGAGGCTCGCGACGAGGCCAGGCAGGCGGCCACCACGGGTCGCGACCAGCAGCCGGGAACCGCGGTGGCGTTGCGCAACAAGGACGTCGAGCTCAAGAGCTTCTACCGCTCGGCGTCGAAGGCGCGGGGGACGTGGCGGGCCACCAGCGCGTCCGCGGGATATTCGTCGGCGGCCCGCCGAGCTGGGGACCGGGCGGGTCGACGGGCGCGGCTCGGCCCCAGCACCGAGCTCGCGGGCGCGCGAAAGCCCTTGGGCCGGTAGGGGACCGGTGCCGCGGGACTCACAGCGTTCCAAGGTCTACGCCGCCGAGCAGTTCGTGCGGACGCTGTTCGACCGCGCTGCCGAACGGGGCAGCAGGGCCGTCGACTTCTTCGGTGCGCAGCTGACCCTGCCGCCGGAGGCGCGGTTCGCCTCGACGGACTCGGTGCGGGACTACGTCGACGAGGTGCTGGCCCTGCCGTCGGTGCGGTCGCGGTGGCCGGCCGCCGAACCGCTGGCGGTCCGGGCCCGCCGCGGGGTGACCGCCGCCCACTATGAGTACGACGGCGGTGTCGCCACCATCGCGGTGCCCGAGCGGGACAGCACGTGGGCGCTGCGGGAACTGGTGGTCTTGCACGAGGTGGCCCACCATCTGTGTCGGTGTGAACCGGCGCACGGACCCGACTTCGTCGCCGCGCTCTGCGAGTTGACCGAGTCGGTGATGGGCCCGGAGGTCGGGCACGTGCTGAGGGTGACCTACGCCAAGGAAGGCGTACGGTAGCCAGCCATGAGCGAACCCGACCCGCGCGCGCTCGACGCGATGTACGGCGAGCTGTTGCACACCGAGGACGCCGTGCTGGCCGCCGCGCGCGAAAGTGCCGTCGCCGCAGGGATGCCGGCGATCGAAGTGTCCGCACAGCATGCCAAGCTGCTGACCCTGCTGGCCACCGTCTCCCGCGCCACCCGGGTGCTCGAGATCGGCACCCTCGCCGGCTACAGCACGATCGCGCTGGCGCGCGGTGTCGGGCCGGCCGGGCGCGTCGTCACGTTGGAGTACGAGCCGCGGCACGCCGAGGTGGCCAGGGGCAACCTGGTCGCCGCGGGCGTCGACGATCGAGTGGAGATCGTCGTCGGCGCCGCTCTGGACACGCTGCCGACGCTCGCCGAGCGGGGTGAGCGCTTCGACATGTTCTTCGTCGACGCCGACAAGGAGAACAACGTGGCCTACGTGAACTGGGCGGTGGAACTGGCCGCCCCCGGTGCGGTCCTCGTGGTCGACAACATCGCCCGCTTCGGCCGGGTGCTCGACCCCGCGCCCGACGACCGTCAGGCCCGGGCCGTGCACGACATGTTCGCGATGATGGGCGAGCACCCCCGCCTGGACACCGCCGCCATCCAGACCGTCGGCACCAAGGGTTGGGACGGGTTCGCGGTGGCCGTCGTCCGGCCCTGACCCGGCCGTCGTCCGGCCCTGACCCGGCCGTCGTCCGGCCCTGACCCGGCCGTCGTCCGGCCCTGACCCGAGGTTGGGTCGTCCTTCTGACGTTCTTCCCGCAACGCCGCGCGTGCCGGCCGGGTTCTTGTAGCGTCGAAACGTGCCGCCGCGGAGGAGGACACGCAGCATCGCGCCCGTGACCGTGCTGGTCACGCTCCTCTTCGTGGCCACGGCCGCCCTGCGGGGATACGTGCCGGGGGCCGACGTCGGTCCCCGCCGGCCGGCGGGCGACCACCCGATCGCGTCGGCCGTCGTCGTCGGGCTGCTGGTGGCCTCCGTCGCCGTCGTGGCGGTCGCGGTGCTCACCCGGTTGCGGAATCGGAGCCGCACCCCACCCCGGGTGGCGAGCCGGCCGGACTGGCTGCGCGGGGACCGCGGGCGGCCGACGTGGCGAATCGCGCTGATCGGATTGGCGGCGGTGGTCGTCGTGCTCGCGTCGTCGGCCCTGCTGAGCCGTCTGGGCGCGGGGCTGCAGGACGACGCCGACGGTCCGGGTGCCATGCCGGCCGGGGCCGACGCCGCACAGCCCGTGGCGGACTCGGGTGGGAGCGCGTCGACCCCGCCGGTGGAGCCCGACCCGGCGACGAGCCTGCTGGGCTACTTCTACGCCGCGACGGCCGTGTTCGTCGTCGTGCTCGCGGTCGGAACGGTCGCCGCCCGCCGACGTGCGCCGCTGCCGGTGAGCGCGCCCGACTTCGACCATCCCGCCGGGGGCGTCGACGCCGGATCCCAATCCCTGGCTCTCGCAGCCGAAGTGGGGCTTGCCGAGGTCGAGGACCTCAGCCGGGAGCCACGCAAGGCGATCATCGCGTGTTACGCCGCGATGGAACGTCAGCTCTCACTGCTGCCGGACGCCGCACCGCGCGACTTCGACACCGCATCGGAGGTGCTGGCGCGCGCCGTCGACCATCACGCGCTGGCCCCCGACAGCGCCACCCAGCTGGTCGACCTCTTCGAGGAGGCCCGCTTCAGCCCGCACGTGATGAACGAGGGTCACCGCGACGCGGCGGTCGCGGTGCTCACACAGGTGCTGGACGAGCTTCGGAGCCGGGTATGACGAGGATCGGCGTGGTCGCGATCGTGGTGGTCCTCGGCGTGCAGGTGCTGGCGTTGGCGCACCCCGACCGGCACGTGGCGCTGTGGATGGGGGCGGCCGCCGCCACGGTGGCGCTGCTGACGCTGCGCTGGTTGGTGGTGCGCGACGGTGGATCGGCGGTCGACGACTCCCGCGCCCGCGACCCGGCCGAGACGTTGCGCCGCTGGCGGTCGAAGACCGAGATCATGATCGCCCGCGCGGACTCCACCCGCTCCGACTGGGACAAGTATCTGCGGCCGATGCTCGCGCGGCAGTTCGAACTCGCGACCGGTGCGCGAAAGGGCAAGGATCCGAGGATCTTTCGTGCGACGGCCATTGCCCTCTTCGGCGAGGGGCTGTGGGTCTGGGTGGATCCGGACAACGTGTCCCGAACCGGCGTGGACGAACCGGGGCCCGGCCGGGCGGTCCTCGACGACGTCCTTCGGCGACTGGAGGGAATATGAGCCTGCCGGTGACCACCACCGCCGCCCACTGCGAGGCGGTGCTCGACGAGATCCAGCGCGTCGTCGTGGGCCGGCGGCCCGCGCTGACCTTGATCCAGACGGCGCTGCTGGCGCGCGGGCACGTCCTCATCGAAGACCTTCCCGGCCTTGGCAAGACGCTGATCGCACGGTGCTTCGCCGCGGCACTCGGCCTGGAGTTCACCCGCGTTCAGTTCACGCCCGACCTGCTGCCGGCCGACCTGTTGGGCTCGACGATCTACGACATGCAGTCGGGCCGGTTCGAGTTCCGTCCCGGCCCGATCTTCAGCAACCTGCTGTTGGCCGACGAGATCAACCGGACGCCGCCCAAGACTCAGGCCGCGCTGCTGGAGGCGATGGCCGAACGCCAGGTGAGCGTCGACGGAATCACCCACCATCTCCCGGATCCGTTCATCGTGCTGGCCACCGACAACCCGATCGAATACGAGGGCACCTACCCGCTGCCGGAGGCGCAGCTCGACCGGTTCACCATCAGGCTGGAACTGCGTTACCTCACCGAGCGAGACGAGGCCGCGATGCTGCGGCGCCGGCTGGACCGTGGATCGGCCGAGCCCGCCGTCGCCCAGATCGTCGACGCGGTCGACCTTCTCGCCATGCGGGAATCGGTCGAACAGGTCACCGTGCACGACGACGTGCTGCAGTACGTGGTGTCGCTGGCGGCCGCCAGTCGCCAGCACCCGCAGGTGGCGGTCGGTGCGAGCCCGCGTGCCGAATTGGATCTCGTTCAGCTGGCCCGCGCCCGGGCGTTGCTCCTCGGCCGGGACTACGTGATCCCCGAGGACGTCAAGGCATTGGCCGTGCCGGCCATGGCGCACCGGATCAGCCTGCGTCCGGAGATGTGGGTCCGTCAGGTGCGCACCTCCGACGTCGTGGAGGAACTGCTGCGGCGGCTGCCGGTGCCGAGGACCCGCGGGGCGACATGATCCAGGAGCGCGCGACCGACGTCGAATTGCGTTGGCGGGCTTCGCCACTGGCGCTGGGGCTGGCCTCGGGTGCGGCGGTGGCGTTGGCGATGGCGATGATCGGTTCGCGGTGGCAGCTCGTGGTGTTCGCCGCGCCGCTGATCGGCGTGCTGGTCTCCCTTCGGTGGCAGCGGGCGGTGCCGACGGTTCGGGTGCACGCCGAACCGGGCCTGGTGCGCTGCTTCGAGAACGAGGACGCCCGATTCGAGCTCTGGGCGAGCGCCGACGACGGATCACCGGTCCGGTTGACGGTCGACGCACCCGTGGGTGCGGCGCTCGAGGTGACCCGCCGACCGTCGGGCCGCTTCGAGGTCGTGACCTCGGCGCCCCGATGGGGCCGCTACCCCCTGACCGTGCGGGTGCACGTGGCAGGCAGGGGCGGCCTCCTCGCCGGGTCGGCCGAGTGGGTGCCGGCCGCGGAGCTGTTCGTATTTCCCGTCGCCCCAGCCCAATCCACCGCAGTGCCCCGGACCGAACTGTTGGACCGCCTCGGAACCCACCTGACGCGTCACGTCGGCAGGGGCGTGGAGTACGGCGGCATTCGCCCCTACGTGCCGGGTGACCAACTGCGCACGGTCAACTGGCCGGTCAGCGCCCGCCGGGGCAGCCTGCACGTCACCGAGCGACTCAGCGAGCGCGCCACCGACGTCGTCGTGCTCGTCGACGGCTACGACCAGCCACCTGGCCCGGCCACCGACGCGACCGAGCGCACGATGCGCGGCGCCGTGCAGGTGGTGCAGAGCGCACTGCGCAACGGCGACCGGGCGGGCGTCGTCGCCCTCGGCGGCCAGACCCGGTGGCTGAGCGCGGACATCGGTCGTCGCCAGTTCTACCGCGTGCTCGACGCGATTCTCGGCGCGGGGGAGGGTCACGAAACCACCCCCGGCACGCTGGCGCCGCGGGCCGCGATGCCCCCCGGTGCGGTCGTCGTCGCGTTCTCGACCCTGCTCGACACCGACTTCGCCCTGGCGCTGATCGACCTGTGCCGCCGGGGCCATGTCGTGGTGGCCGTCGACGTCCTCGACGGCGCACCCTTCGAGAGCCTGGACGACCCGCTGATCGCCCGAATGTGGTCGATGCAAAGGGCATTCATGTATCGGGACATGCGGACGATCGGCGTCGACGTCGTCGGATGGTCGACCGACGGCACCCTCGACCAGGTGATGGGGCTGGTGCCGAGACGCCGCCGACGCGCTGCGGCGAGGAGGTGACGTGACGCGTCTGACGTCCTTGGCCTTCGGCCTGCTGATGGTGGCCGCGGGCACCGTCGAGAGCACCGGGCCCGCGCTCGTTCCGGTGGTGGTGGCCGTCGTCGCGTTGACGGTCGGCGTGGTGGTCCGGCTCGCGGCGACCCTGGCCGTGGTGGCCGTCGCCGCGGCGCTGGCCCTCTCGCAGCCGTCGCCGGTGGTCGCGGCGATCGCCGGCCTGGCGGCCACCGCGTACCTCGTGATCCGGCACGCCGAGGGCCCCGACGTCGCGTCGGCCCTTACCGGGCCGACCGTCCTGGGCGCGTTCGGCCTGTCGGCGGTCGCCGTGCTCGGCGCGACCGTTCCACTCGGCCTGCCGTGGGTGCCGCTGGTGGCACCGCTCGCCGTCGTCGCCGCCTACGTGATCGTGCTCGACCGGTACGCCGGGGATTCCGGACGCGACGGACCGCTACGCTGACCAACCCATGACAGGTGTCAAGCCCGATCGACCCAGCTGGATGGCCCGCCTCCTGGACTTCCGGCGCGACGGAGACGTGTTCATCGCGCCGCAGCCGCCGGCCGGACCGGGCATCCGCCTCTTCGGCGGGCTGATCGCCGCGCAGGCGCTGGCCGCCGCCGGGGCGACCGTCGAGCCGGACAAGCATCCGCAGTCGTTGCACCTGTACTTCGTGCGCGGCGGCGAGTACGGCGTGGACGTCGAACTGAACGTCGTCCGCACCCGGGACGGCCGATCGTTCGACACCAGGCAGGTCACCGCCGTGCAACACGGCAAGACCATCCTCGAGATGATCGCGTCGTTCCATCGGCCCGAGGACGGCGCGGACTGGCATCCGACCCCGCCGTCCGGACTGGAGTTCGAGGCCGCCGTCCCCAAGACGCCCGACCTGGGGTTCGCGGATCGGTTCGAGGTGCGGGTCACCACCGACGACGACTCGCCGTTCGTGATGCCGCCGTTCTGGATCCGCACCAAGGCCCGCGTCGACGACTCGCCGCTGGTGCAGGCGTGCGCGCTGACCTTCATGTCCGACTTCGGCCCGGTGCCGGTCGCCAGGCCGCCCGGGGCACCGACCGGCGCCGGCGTCGGCTACGCCGCCAGCCTGGACCACGCGGTGTGGTTTCACCGGCCCTTCCTGCCCCACGAGTGGCACCGCTACGAGGTGCGGCCGCTCAACAACAGCGACTCCCGCGGCCTGGTCGTCGGGTCGATGTACGACGGCTCCGGCGCGCTGGTCGCGAGCACCACCCAGGAGGCGTTGTGGCGCTTCTGAGGGGTCGCGTCGGCCGGGCTGGGACACTGTGACGTGTGAGCACCCCAGGCACCCCCGGCACACCTAGCGCGCCGTCGGCACCACCGACCTGCTATCGCCACCCCGACCGGTCGACCTACGTCAGCTGCACGCGATGCCAGCGCTACATCTGCCCCGACTGCATGCGGTCGGCATCAGTCGGACACCAGTGCCCCAACTGCGTCGACGACGGCGCCAAGTCGGTGCGCAAGCCGAAGCGCAACCTGGGCGCCACGCCCGTCGTGACGTACGCGCTGATCGCCGCCAACGTGGTGATGTTCGTCCTGCAGATGGCGGTACCGGGGCTGCAGCAGGCGCTGTTCCTGTGGCCGGCCGGCGTCGTAGCCTACGACGAGTACTACCGTTTGCTGACCTCGGCGTTCCTGCACGACGGCCCCACCCACATCCTGTTCAACATGTGGGCGCTGTGGGTCATCGGGCCGGCGCTGGAACGGTGGCTGGGGCGCACCCGCTTCGTCGCCCTCTACTTCTTGAGCGCACTCGGCGGATCGGTTCTGGTGTTCCTTCTGACGCCGGTGAACGTGCCGACGCTGGGCGCCTCCGGGGCGATCTTCGGCCTGTTCGGGGCCACGTTGGCGCTGTCGCGAAAGCTGAACTTCGACATGCGGTGGATCGCCGGGCTGATCGTCGTCAACCTGGTCATCACGTTCGTGGTGCCGTCGATCAGTTGGCAGGGACACGTCGGCGGCCTGGTGACCGGTGCGGCGCTGGGCGCGGTGTACGCCTACGGGCCACCCCGGCGGCGCGCGCTGACCGAGACGGCGGTCTGGGTGGCGCTGCTGGCGCTGTTCGCCGCCCTGGTGTGGTGGCGGGCGACGAGTCTGCTGACGGGTGTCGGCTAGTTACGGCGTGCCACCGCAGCGGTTCTTGATGTCGAGCAGCGGCTGACGGATGCCGGTGATGTCGTTCTTGGTGTCCGGGTGGGCGTTGAGGTAGTCCTGCATCTGCGTGTGCACCTGGTCCTTGGGCAGCCCTTCGAGGCTGGTGACGAACCAGTTGTAGTCGGGGTGGGTGAACAGGTACGCCGAAGTCGACGCGTCGACGCCCGCGCGGACGCCCTCGAGGTCGGCGGCCGTGCAGTTGGGCGGGTTCAGGGCGGGGTCCTCGTTGGCGAACGCGGACGGCAGCGCTCCGAACAACGTGGTCCCGATCAGCCCGCCGGCGAGGAGTGCTCCGCCGGTGAGACGACGCGCGAGGCGCCCGGAGGACGACGGGGCGGGGGAACCGGTAACGGACATGATCATGCTCCTTTGTGTGTGCGCACTGAGTTTGCCGTGGCCAACGCCACCTTGCATGTCTCACGAGTCAATTCACAGGTTATTCGCTCATCTCTCACAGCGCCCATGCGGGTGGTTCTCGTGTCGCCGCGAATCTCCGCTCGCGGAACACGTTGATAACGAGCCGATTACACCGCGCGTGGGCGGCGCGGCGCGGCGTTTCGGCGCTGTTAGCTTTCGCTGAACGGGTTACTCGAACAGATGGGATCCAGCCGTGTTGGCGACGATCGTTGGTGGGCTACGACGCCGATGGGCGCGGCGTCTCGCCGTGTCCGCATTCCTCGTCGCGATGATGCCGGGCGTGGTGGGCCCGGTGGGACTGGTGCCGACGGCCTCGGCGTTCTCCCGCGAGGGACTTCCGGTCGAGGGGCTGCAGGTGCCGTCGGCGGCGATGGGCCGCAACATCCTGGTGCAGTTCCAGGGCGGCGGTCCGCATGCCGTCTACCTGCTCGACGGTCTGCGTGCGCAGGACGACTTCAGCGGCTGGGACATCAACACCCCCGCATTCGAGTGGTTCTACCAATCCGGGCTCTCGGTCGTCATGCCCGTCGGTGGGCAGTCCAGCTTCTACAGCGACTGGTACCAACCGGCCAAGGGAAGCAACGGCACCACGACGTACAAGTGGGAGACGTTCCTGACCCAGGAGCTGCCCGCGTACCTGGCCGCCAACAAGGGCATCTCGCCGACCGGCAACGCGGTGGTCGGCCTGTCGATGTCCGGCGGCGCCGCGCTGAACCTGGCTGCGTTCTACCCGTCGCAGTTCATCTTCGCCGCCTCGCTGTCGGGGTTCCTCAACCCGTCGGCGGGTCTGTGGCCGACGATGATCGGCTTCGCCATGAAGGACGCCGGCGGATACAACGCCACCGACATGTGGGGCGTGTCCAGTGACCCGGCCTGGCGGCGCAACGACCCGATGGTGAACCTGCCGACGCTGGTGGCCAACAACACCGCCATCTGGATCTACTGCGGCAACGGCAGGACCTCCGACCTGGACGCCGCGGGCGACTTCGGGGTCCAGTACAGCGCGCAGTTCCTGGAGAACATCACCATCAACACCAACAAGGACTTCCAGAAGCAGTACCTGGCCCTCGGCGGTCGCAACGCCGTCTTCAACTTTCCCAACGACGGCACGCACAGCTGGGGCTACTGGGGTGCTCAGCTGCAGGCCATGAAGCCCGATCTGCTCAGGGTGCTCGGCGTCGGCGTGGCGCCGCCGCCCCCGCCGCCGGCCCCGCCTGCCGGGTGAAACGGGCACGGGTCGGGTAGAAAGTGACGCATGGCCAGCGTCGACGTATCGGTTAAGTCCCAGCTTGCACCCGACAAGGCGTGGAAGTTGGCGTCAGACCTGGGACGGTTCGACGAGTGGCTGACGATCTTCGGCGGATGGCGCAGTCCGGTGCCCGACGTCATCGAGAAGGGCACCAAGGTGTCGTCGTTGATCAAGGTCAAGGGCTTCCGCAACACCATCCACTGGGAAGTGACCAACTACGACGAGCCCCATCGCATCGAGATGTGTGGCCGCGGGTTCGGTGGGGTGCAGATCTCGCTGCGCACCGACATCAGCGACAACCAGCCTGGGACGACGTTCCACCTCGTCGCCGATCTCACCGGAGCGGTACTCAACGGGCCGGTCGGCGCACTGGTCGCGCGGGTGATCAAGGGTGACGTCAAGCGGTCGGTGGAGAACCTGGCGAGCCTGCAGTAGCGGCTCAGTCCTCGCGGAACGTGACGTTGTCGGCCAGTGGACTGCGCGGCACGTCGAGCGTGTTGGCCGCGAAGCCGGGGTCCGGGTAGCCGATCGACACCCCGCACAGGACGCGCATGTCCTCGGTGATGCCGAGTTGATCGCGAAGCACCTCGGGGTAGCCCGCGATCGACACCTGCACGCAACTTCCGATACCCCGCGCGGTCAGCGCCAGCATGAAGTTCTGCAGGAACATGCCAACCCCCAGTGCGTCGGCGTAGCCCAGGTCGCGGTGCATGCAGACGACGGCGCCGAGCGGCGCCCGGAAGAACTCCCAATTCCTCAGCACCGCAACCCGTCTTGCGGCGGCGTCGTGGCGGGGGACGCCCATCGTGCCGTAGAGGATGGCACCCAGATCGCGACGGAAGTGGCTGAACTCCTCCGGCAGCGGCGGCACCTTCGGGTCGCCCTTGGCGGCCTCGGCGAGGAGTGCCTCGACCAGGCGGTCGCGGGCGGGTCCGGAGTTGAACACCACGCGCCACGGCTGGATGTTCGAGTTCGACGGCGCCCGCACGGCGAGTTCGAGGGCCTCGATCACCAGTTCCTTCGGTACGGGCTTGTCCCGCAGGAAGAGTCGGGTCGAGCGCCGCGCCCGGATGGTGTCTTCGAGGTCGTACATCGCCGTCAGACCGTGGCCACGTACCCACCGTCGACGCGGACGTCGGCGCCGGTGGTGTTGCCCGAGCGGCTGCTGGCCAGGAAGACGGCGAGGTCCGCCACTTCGGCGGGGGTGCTGAAGCGACCGGTGGGCGCGCCCGCCGAGACCGACGCGACCACGTCGTCGGCGTTGGCGCCGCTGGCCGAGGCGAACTGGGCCGCCACCCCGTCGGCGGCCAGCCACAGATCGGTCGACACCGGTCCTGGGCTGATCGTGTTGACGCGAATGCCCTTGGGGCCGAACTCCTTCGACAAGCTCTTCGCGTAATTGGCCAGGGCGGCCTTGGTCGCGCTGTAGTCGACGATGTTGGGTTCGGGCAAGGTCGCGTTGACCGAACCGATCATCACCACCGCGCCGCCCCCGCGAGCTAGCATGTGCGGCAACGCCTCTCGCGTGGTGCGAACGGCCGACATGAAGTTCACCGCCAGGGCCGCGTCCCACTCCTCGTCGGTGACCGACAGGATGCCGCCAAACCTCGTCGCCACGGCCCCGGTGTTGTTGACCAGCACGTCGACCCCACCGCGGGCGGCGGCGGCCTCGACCAGGACCCGCGGACCCTCCGGGGTGGAGAGGTCGGCGGCGACGAAGGTGGCCGACCCCGCCGCCGAGAGGGCTTGCAGTTCCGGCGAGTCGTTCCTGGCGCCGGCGACGACGAAGGCCCCCGCGGCGGCGAATGCCTGGCTGACGGCCAGGCCGATGCCCCGGCTCGCCCCGGTGACGACGACGATCTTGTTCGCGAGGTTCAGGTCCATGGTCGACATCGTGCGCCACGAACTGCGTCCCGACCTTGCGAATGGAGCTCACGTCGTGGACCGCGCCGCCGATCGCGGGCATCGCCGCACGTCAGAGTGCTGCCGAGGGCTCTCGGGTCGAAGCGGGTCGGCGACACCTCTACGGTGTAGTGACGGGGTTAGTCACATCGCCGATGAAGGGTGCCGAGGACGTTGTTGGGCCATGGGCTGGTCGTCCTCTTCGCGCTGTGCTCGGCCGTGTGCATGGCGGTCGGCATCGTGGTGCGCCAGCGCGCCACCATGGACCTGCCCGCCGATCAGAGCGTCAGCACGCACATGTTCGCCACGCTGCTTCGCCGGCCGCTGTGGTGGGCGGGTACCGCGGTGGCCGTCGCCGGCTACGTGTTCCAGGCGCTCGCACTGGTCAAGGGTTCCCTGATCGTCGTCCAACCGCTTCTGGTGTCGGCGTTGCTGTTTGCCCTGCCGCTGAGCGCGCGACTGGCCGGCCGGCGAGTGACCCGCCGGGAGTGGCTGTGGGCAGCGCTGCTGACCGTGTCGCTGGCCATCTTCGTCCTGCTCGCCCGCCCCGGTCCGCCGGATCGGCCGGCGCCGCTCGTGGTCTCGGCCGCGGTGTCGCTCGGCTGCGTCGTGCTCATCGCCGCCTGCATCCTCGTTGCCCGGCGGATGGAGGGGGCCCGCAGGGCCGTGCTGTTCGCCGTCGGCGTCGGCGTGCTGTTCGGGGCGGTCGCCGTCGTCACCAAGTACGTCATGCACCTGCTCGACGAGCGAGGGGCCGCCGGATTGCTGGCGACCCCCGCCCCGTACGCGCTCGTCGCGCTCGGCATCATCGCGACGCTGCTGCAGCAGTCCGCCTTCCATGCCGGCGCGCTCCAGACGTCGGTGCCCGCGATGCTCGTCCTCGAACCCATCGTGGCGGTCGCCCTCGGCGCCGTCCTCCTCGGAGAGGAACTCGACGTCGACGGCCTTCGGCTCATCGCGCTCGCGCTGGCCGTCGGTGCCATGACCGCCGCGACCTTCTCGCTGGGCCGCGGCGAGGGCGCCTACGCCGCCGAACTGGAGATCGAGGCCGCCCGCGCGGCGCCCGACCGGGTCAGGCCCGCGTCGAGGTGATGTAGGTGACGCCGTTCATCGTGGGGCCGTCGTCCTCACTCTCCGGAATGGCGTCGAAACCGTGGGCGGCCAACAGCTCGCCCATGGGCGTGCCCACCGACGACCAGCCGCGGGCGTCGAGGTACCCGCCCACCTCGTGGCGCTCCCCCACGAAGGTGAGGTCGCTGAAGTCGAGGTCGAACCCGTGCTCGCGCCACTTGGCCGTGGACTGCTGCATCCGCTCGCGCGCTTCCTCGGAGTCGAAGGCGGAGGTGTCGGGCACGGCCTCGCTGCCGAGGCGGCTGCCCGGCGCGCTGAGCGCGGTGACGGCGTCGAGCAGGCGGTCCTGCGCCTCCGGCGGCAGGTAGCCGTAGAGCCCCTCGGCGATCCACGCCGAGGGTTGGCTGGCGTCGAAGCCGGCGGCCCGGAGCGCAGCAGGCCAGTCGTCCCGCAGGTCGACCGCCACCGTGCGGAGGTCGGCCCGTGGCGCCGCACCGAGGCCGGCCAGGGTCGTGGTCTTGAACTCGATGACGGCCGGCTGGTCGATCTCGTAGACCGTCATGCCCGCGGGCCAGTCCAGCCGGTACGCGCGCGCGTCGAGCCCCGAGGCGAGGATCACGGCCTGACGGATGCCGGCGGCGGCGGCCTCGGCGAAGAACTCGTCGAAGTACCGCGTCCTGGCGGCCATCGCCGCGGGCATCTGCGCCAGACCCCAGCTGGTGTCGCCCGGGTCGACGTCGGACGAGGACAGGTCACCGGTCGCCCAGCGGGTGAGGAAGTCGACGCCGACCGCGCGGACCAGCGGTTCGGCGAACGGATCGTCGATCGCGCCGTCCCGGTTGGCGATCGCCCTGGCGGCCGCCACCATCGTCGCGGTCGTGCCCACGCTGGTGGCCAGATCCCAGGTGTCGTCTTCGGTGCGAGTCATGTCTCCCTCTCGATTGGCTTACTTAGACAGCATAACGAATGCCCCCGAATATGGGCTTCCTCACAGGAAACTGCCAGGTCAGGCATTTGGGGCATATCTTTAGTTTTGCTAACGTTGTGCGTATCGGGTCAGGCAACGGAGCCTGCCGAATCAGTCGCTTCAGCCATCCGCTGTGATTTCTAGGGGTCATCCATGTCGAACAACAGCCGCGAAGCGCGCCTCGAGCGCCGCATCGCCGACCTGTACGCCGACGACGAACAGTTCGCCGCCGCAAAGCCAGACAGCGCAGTCAGCGAGGCCGCCGGTCGACTCGACCTCCGACTTCCCGACGTCGTCCGCACCGTGATGGAGGGCTACGCCGCCCGTCCCGCGCTCGGTCAGCGCGCCGTCGAGTACGTCACCGAGGGCGGCCGCACCACCGCGAAGGCGGCGCCGCACTTCGACACCGTCAGCTACGGCGAGCTTTGGGGTCGCGTGCAGGCATTCGCCGCCGCGCTGCAGCACCAGCCCGTCGAACCCGGTGACCGGATCGCCATCCTCGGCTTCACCAGCGTCGACTACACCGTCGTCGACACCGGTGCCTCGCAGCTCGGCGCGGTCTCCGTCCCGCTGCAGACCAGCGCCCCGCAGAGCCAGCTGCAGCCGATCGTCGCGGAGACCGAACCCGTCGTGATCGCCTCCAGTGTCGACTACCTCGACGACGCGGTGGAGCTCGTCGCATCCGCCCCGACGGCGCCGTCGCGCCTGGTCGTGTTCGACTTCCAGCCGCAGGTCGACGATCATCGCGAGGCGCTCGAGGCGGCCAAGGCTCGCCTGCAGGGCACCTCGGTGGTGGTCGAGACCATGGCCGAGCTGCTCGGCCGCGGCCAGACGCTGCCCGCGCCGCAGTCGGTCGTCGGCGAGGGTGAGGACCCCCTGGCGCTGCTGGTCTACACCTCCGGCAGCACCGGGGCCCCGAAGGGCGCGATGTACCCGGAGAGCAAGGTCGCCAACATGTGGCGCTCGGCCGCCAACGCCCACTGGGACGAGAACCAGGGCGTGCTGCCGGCGATCACGCTGGCCTTCCTGCCGATGAGCCACGTCATGGGCCGCGGCATCCTCTACGGCACCATCGCCAGCGGTGGCACCGTCTACTTCGCCGCGCGCAGCGATCTGTCGACGCTGCTGGAGGACCTCTCACTCGTCCGGCCCACGCAGCTGAACTTCGTCCCGCGGATCTGGGACATGCTCTACCAGGAATACGTCAGCCGCTCCGATCGCGACGGCGCCAGCCGGGAGGAGCTGCGTCGCAGCCTGATCGGCGAACGCTACGTCAGCGCCATCACCGGTTCGGCGCCCATCTCACCGGAGCTGAAGTCATGGGTCGAGGAGTTCCTCGACCTGCACCTGGTGGAGGGCTACGGCTCGACCGAGGCCGGCGCGGTCTTCGTCGACGGCGTGATCCGTCGCCCACCGGTGGTCGACTACAAGCTGGTCGACGTTCCCGAGTTGGGTTACTACGGCACCGACCGGCCGCACCCCCGCGGTGAGCTCTTGGTCAAGTCCGAGCAGCTGTTCCCCGGGTACTACAAGCGGCCCGAGGTCACCGCCGAGGTGTTCGACGCCGACGGCTATTACCGCACCGGTGACATCGTCGCCGACCTCGGTCCCGATCAGGTGCAGTACCTGGATCGCCGCAACAACGTGATCAAGCTGGCTCAGGGCGAGTTCGTCACCGTGTCCAAGCTCGAGGCGGCGTACACCGACAGCCCCCTGGTGCGTCAGATCTACATCTACGGCAACAGCGCGCGGCCCTACCTACTGGCCGTCGTGGTGCCCACGGAAGACGCCCAATCACGCTATGGCGCAGACGAATTGAAGTCCGCGATTGGCGCCTCGCTCAAGGAGGCCGCGCGGACGGCGGGTCTGCAGTCCTACGAGGTTCCCCGCGACTTCCTGGTGGAGACCACACCCTTCACCCTGGAGAACGGCCTGCTGACCGGTATCCGCAAGCTGGCCTGGCCGCGGTTGAAGGAGCGCTACGGCGCCGAACTCGAGCAGCTGTACGTCGACCTGGCCGACGGCCAGGAGGGTGAGCTGCGGGCGCTGCGGCAAAGCGGTGCCGACCGGCCCGTCCTGGAGACCGTCAGCCGGGCCGCGAGCGCGCTGCTCGGTGCGGCCGCCTCCGACGTCCAGGCCGACGCGCAGTTCACCGATCTTGGTGGAGACTCGTTGTCCGCCTTGACCTTCGCCAACCTGCTGCACGACATCTTCGGGGTCGACGTGCCGGTCGGCGTGATCGTCAGCCCGGCGAGCGACCTCGCGTCGATCGCCGCCTACGTCGAGGCGCAGCGCGCCGGCGGGTCCAAGCGGCCCACCTACGACGCGATCCATGGGCGTGACGCCACCGTGGTCCGTGCCGCGGACCTGACGCTGGACGAGTTCGTCGACGCCGACACGCTCGCCGCCGCGGCGTCGTTGCCGCACGCCAGTTCCGAGGTGCGCACCGTGTTGCTCACCGGCGCAACGGGATTCCTGGGCCGCTACCTCGCCCTGGAGTGGCTGGAGCGGATGGATCTGGTGGACGGCAAGGTCATCTGCATCGTCCGCGCCAAGTCTGACGACGAGGCCAGGGCCCGTCTCGACGCGACGTTCGACAGTGGTGATCCGAAGCTGCTGCAGCACTACCAGGCGCTTGCCGCCGAGCACCTCGAGGTGCTCGCCGGCGACAAGGGCGAGGCCAACCTGGGCCTCGACGACGCCACCTGGCAGCGGCTGGCCGACACCGTCGACCTGATCGTCGACCCGGCAGCGCTGGTCAACCACGTCCTGCCGTACAGCCAGCTGTTCGCACCGAACGTGCTCGGCACCGCGGAACTCATCCGCATCGCGCTCACCACGAAGATCAAGCCGTTCGTCTACGTGTCCACGATCGCGGTCGGCGCGGGGATCGACCCTGCCGACAACACCGAGGACGCCGACGTCCGCGTGGTCAGCGCAACCCGCGTGGTCGACGACAGCTATGCCAACGGTTACGGCAACAGCAAGTGGGGCGGGGAGGTGCTGCTGCGCGAAGCCAACGAGCACTACGGGCTGCCCGCATCGGTGTTCCGCTGCGACATGATCCTGGCCGACACCACCTACGCCGGTCAGCTCAACCTGCCCGACATGTTCACTCGCATGATGCTGAGCCTGGTGGCGACGGGCGTTGCGCCGCAGTCGTTCTACCAGCTGGACGCCGACGGTGGTCGCCAGCGCGCGCACTACGACGGGTTGCCGGTCGAGTTCATCGCCGAGGCCATCTCGACGATCGGGGCCAACGTTCGGAGCGGGTTCGAGACGTTCCACGTCATGAACCCCTACGACGACGGCATCGGCATGGACGAGTTCGTCGACTGGTTGGTCGAGGCCGGCTACTCGATCCGCCGCATCGACGACTACGGCGACTGGCTGCAGCGCTTCTCCACGACGCTGCGGAGCCTGCCCGAGAAGCAGCGCAACGCCTCGCTGCTGCCGCTGCTGCACAACTACCAGTCACCGGAGCACCCGGTCAACGGGTCGATCGCCCCGACCGACCGGTTCCGGGCGGCGGTGCAGGAGGCGAAGATTGGGCCGGACAAGGACATCCCCCACATCTCGGCGCCCGTGATCGTCAAGTACGTGACGGACCTGGAGTTGCTCGGCCTGCTCTGAGGTCGAGTGCGCCCCCATCGAGTGTGCTGTGGGGTCGCGGGTCATCGAGGATCCGCGATCTCGCAGCACACTCGATGCCGTTGGGGGGTCACGGGTTGATGGTGTTCTCGCCGACCTGGCGTCCCCAGACGTAGTCGAGGGCCAGCGGCTGACCCAACTCGAGGTGGTTGTACGGCGCGATCGACGCGCCGGTGTCCATCACCAGATAGGGCATCGGCCACAGATCCCTGGTCACCGGTTGCCAGCATCCCGGCCGGCCCTCGGGACCGCCGCGGGCGTTCACCCGCGGCAGATTGTCCGGGTAGACATAGGGATTGCCGGGCCCGACTAATTCGTCGCGCAGCTTGAGCGAGAAGCCGTTGCCGCCGCCGAACTCCGAGAACGCCGGCTCGACGTCGTGGTAATTGCGGATGGTGCAGAACAATTCGGGGCTGTACTCGTCGAGCAGCGCGCTGGTGGGCACCAGGTCGGCGACACCGCGAACCAGGTAGGGGGCGCCCTTCTCGACGGTCTCCCCGGCGGTGTTGCCGAAGCCGACCGCCGCCATCAACGCCGCGTCGAGATCACCGCGGCGCTCGTTGAGCGACCGCGCGGTGGTCACCGCACTCGCCAGACCGTCGAACAGGTCTGGCGCGCTGGCCGAGTAGACGTCGGCGAGGTCGGCCACGTTCTGGGTGTCCTCGCGAAGACGTGGCAGCAGCGGGTTGACGTCGGCCAGGATCGTGTTGCCGTTCTCGACGGACTCGCCGAACCTGCTTCCCAGCCCACTCAACGCCTGCGCGGTGGCGGTGAGCGTCTGATTCAGCTTCACCGGGTCGACGTGCTGGGTCACCGCCACCACCGTCTCGAACAGGGTGTTGAACTCGGTGCTGGTGTTCGTCGACCGGATGGGCGTGCCTGCGCTCACCCGCTCGGCCACGGGTGTGGCTGGCGAGGACAGCGCAATGTACTTGTTGCCGAACACCGTCGAGGCCTTGATCTCCGCGTCGACGTTCGCCGGAAGCAGCGCGACGTCGTCGGGGGCGACGTCGAGGACGATCCTGGCCATCGGCGTCCCGTCGACGTTCACGGCGTCGACCGTCGCGACGCGTCCGATCTCGACGCCGTTGAAGGTCACCTTCGACCCCGGGTCCGTCGACAGACCCGAACGCGGGGAGAGCAGCGTCAGTTGGGTGGTATCGGAGAAGACACCGCGGAATTGGCACCACACCAGGACGAGTACGACGCCGACGACGAGGAACAGCACGGCCGCCGACGTCTTGACCGGAGGGTCGTGGCGCCAATGCCGAAAGCGGGGCTCCAGAGCGGTCACCGGCGAGCGCATGCCCAACTCCCTTCGGACCGTCGGCCCCCGGACGGTTCGACGGCAGAAGTGTCCCAACCGGTTGGTGGGGGTGCAAGCATTGCGGGACGATTGCGGCGCTGATCACTTCGGGTGGCCAATCATGTGCTGGGACACACTGTTCGACCGGTGGGGCTCAGGCGTTGCCGAAGCCGATCAGGCTGTGTACCTGCGGCAGGGTCGCGGTGGTGGCGAAACCGGGAGCGGCCGCGCAGACGGCGGGAATCGCGTTGAGCACCTGCATCGCGGTGGCGACGTTGGCCGAATTGACGTGCTCGAGCATCGAGGCGTCCCGCTCGAAGCTGGCCAGGGACAGGAAGTGCGCCCGCATGGACGGTTCACCCTCGATCGTCAGCGTCCATCCGTGCTGCGGCTTCGGCCAGTGTGCCGGGTACTCGTTGCCCACGGTCCACAACGTCTCGATCTCGACCAGCGGCCGCCCCTCGCGACGGCCCACCCAGTTCCACCGCTGTCCCGCGGTCGTACCGGCCCGCAGCACGTGGTCGAAGATCTCGTGGTCGCGCTTGGCGGCGACGGCGTCGACGCTCGCCGTCACCTCGTCGATTCCGGCGTGCAGCGCATCGGCCAGCAGCCACACCTGTTCGGTGAAGATGGAACTGTTGAAGGCCAGGAAGTCGTTTGCCGTTTCGGAGATCTCGTCGATCGGCCGCCCGAAGCGCATGTTGTCGAACGTGATCGCCGTGCTGTCGTAGACCGACCAGTCGGCTCGCTCCTGCAGCTTGACCCTCTCGACGGTGCGGCTCATGCCCGACAACGCCAGCGGCAGTGCGCCCGAGAGGTTGCCCGGGTTGAGCCCGCACCCGTGCACGCTGGTTCCGCCCTCGAGGCAGGCGGCCAGGACTCGGTCGCGGTCCCGGAGGCGAATGCGGTTGGGGTGAAACAAAAATGCCGTCGTCACGACGTTCTTGCCGCTCGCCAGGATGTCGCACACCTCGGCGATCGACGTGAGTCTGGGGGTGTACACCACGCAGTCCGCCTCGACTGCCAGCGTCTGGTCTTGGTCGACGGTAGCCAGGACGCCGACGGGCTCGCGACCGATCAGCGTGCCGGCGTCGACGCCGTCCTTGTCCTCGGAATGAACCTTGACGCCCACCAATTCGAAGCCCGCGCGGGGGTCGAGGATCGTCGCGAGCGCCTCCTTGCCTACCGCGCCCGTTCCCCACTGGATGATGCGTAGTGCCATCGGATCACAGTCGCACGTGCACCCGGGGCGCGTCGAGGTTTCGGCTACCGGCGTTCAGGCATGCCACGACGACCAGCGCGTGACCGTCACGGTCACCACCGGGCCGTCGAGCGCCACCCGTTCGTACTGGGTGTACTTCTGGCGCAGCTCCGCATAGCCGACGGCCATCTGTTCGCCACTTTCGTGCACCGTCGCCAGCCCGTCGGCCCGGACCCACCACAGCTGCGTCCAGTCGTCCTCGTAGTGGTCGACCAGCAGGCTCACCCTGGGGTTGGCGGCGATGTTGGCCAGCCGTCGCAAGCGCCACGTCGACTTTCGCTTCGCGTCCACCGCGGTGTAGAGCGTGGTCTGCTCGCCCACGGTCCGAGCGGCGAACACGACCGGCACCAGGTGCGGCCCACCGTCCTCGCCGACGGTGGACAGCGCCGCGACCGGTGCGCTCGCGAAGTGCGTGGCAGCGTCGAAGTCGGTCACCGCGAGGGCTTTTGGGGACTCACGCTCATCGGCGAGCGGGTGACGTTGATCTCGGGCTTCTTGGTCGGTCGCGACGGCTGCCGCACGATCACCGGCGCCCGCTGGATCTCCGACGCCGACGGGGGAGGCGGTGGCGGCGGTGGCGGGGGTGGTGGCGGTGGCAGCGGAGCGTCGCTGGTGGTGGTCGGAATGTCCGACGCGCTCGGTGCCACCGAGGTCTCTTCGGCGGGCGCGGTCTTCTCGCCCGAGGACCCCTGAAAGGCCAGCAGGACCACCGAGACCACCAGGGCCACGGCCGCGACCGACACCGCGGCGACGACGACGGCGGTGTGCCCGGTTCGGTACCACGGCGCCGGCGCGGGCTTGAAGTTCCAGGTGCTCGCGTCGAACGCGTCGAACGTCTGCTCCTCCGCCTCGGTGGGGGGTGGGGGCTCGACCCATTCGACGCGAGGCTCGGGATCCTCGGCGTACTCCTCGGGCGGCGGCTCCGGCTCGTCGAAGAGGTAGCCGAACCCAGGCTCCTCCGCCACGTCGGGCTCGGGGTGTTCGGGCGTGAATGCCAGCCGATCCGTGTCGACTGCCTCGTCGACCGGATCGTCCAACCTGGCCTCCCCCGGGGCCTCGCCGTCCGCCACCCCACGATGTTAGGTGGCGACCAGCGGTTATGGGCCATCGGATGCCAAATTGGTCCGGCGCGTCGAAGATCCCGTCCCGACCGCAGGGAGACGGCCGAGAACGGCTGCCGAGCCGCGGGCCCAACGGTAAGGTCCCCCAAGACCAAACAGTTCGACCCGGTTCGTTCACCGTCGCGACCAGGCGTGGTCACCTCAACGCCACCGTCGCGCATCCCGCCCATAAGAAGGTTCGCCAATGAAGAAGATGCGGCTCGCCGCCAGCGCCTTGGTCCTCGTCGTCGCGGGCGGCCTCGTCGCGTGCGCACCACCGGAGTCAAAGGACAAGGGAGAGAAGACCTCCTCGGGCGTCACCGCGAGTGAGGCCACCTCGGCCGCCGACTTCGGCGGCGAGAACATGTCCGGGCTGATCGACGCCGCGAAGAAGGAGGGCGAGCTGAACGTCATCGCCCTGCCGCCGGACTGGGCCAACTACGGCGCCATCATCAAGGCGTTCGGCGACAAGTACGGCATCAAGGTCAACTCCGCCCAGCCGGATGCCGCCAGCCAGGACGAGATCAACGCCGCCACCCAACAGAAGGGCAAGTCGACCGCGCCGGACGTCTTCGACCTCGGACAAGCCGTCGCGCTGGCCAACACCGCCATGTTCGCGCCCTACAAGGTGGCGAAGTTCGACGAGATCGGCTCCGAGATGAAGGCGCCCGACGGCACCTGGGTGAACGACTACGGCGGCTACATCTCGATCGGCTACGACTCGGCCAAGGTTCCCGAGATCAAGAACGTCGACGACCTGCTCCGCCCCGAGTTCAAGGGCAAGGTCGCCCTCAACGGCGATCCGACGCAGGCCGGTGCAGCGTTCTCCGGCGTCATGATGGTCGCGCTGAGCCAGGGCGGGTCGCCCGACGACATCGCCCCCGGCGTCGAGTTCTTCGGCAAGCTGAAGCAGGCCGGAAACTTCCTGCCCGTCGACCCGACGCCCGCCACCATCGAGTCCGGCCAGACGCCGGTCGTCATCGACTGGGACTACCTCAACGTCGCCGAGACGAAGAAGCTGCCGTCGTGGAAGGTGGTCATCCCGCCCAACGCCGCGCTGGCGGGCTACTACTACCAGGCCGTCAACAAGGACGCGCCGCATCCCGCGGCGGCCCGGCTGTGGCAGGAGTTCCTCTACAGCGACGAGGGGCAGAACCTCTACCTGCAGGGCAGCGCGCGGCCGGTGCGGGCCGACAGCATGGTCACCGCGGGCACGATCGACCTGACCGCCTACCGGGCGCTGCCGCCGGTCGACGGGTCGGCGGTCTTCGTGACGCAGCAGCAGAGCGACGCCGCGAAGAAGTACCTGGAGGCCAACTGGGCCAAGGCGATCGGCTGATCGCCCTGGCCAAGATCCGCAGTCGCCTCGTCGACTCCCTGCCACTACTGCCGTTCTTCGCGGTGGTGGGGATCTTCCTCATCGTCCCCACGATCACCGTCGTCACGAGCGCGGTGGTCGACGACGGTCGCTTCTCGCTGGCCCGGTTGAGTGCGCTGTTCTCCGAGACGGCGCTCACCGCCCTCGGCAGGAGCGTGTTCCTCTCGGGCAGCACCGCACTGCTCGGCGCGGTGTTCGGAGCGCTGCTCGCGTGGTTGATCGTGTCGCGGCCCGCCTCGTCGATGATCCGCCGCGGCGTCATCTCGCTGTGCAGCGTGCTGGCCCAGTTCGGTGGCGTGGCACTGGCGTTCGCGTTCCTCGCGACGATCGGGCTGAACGGCGTCCTCACGCTGTGGGTGCAGGAGCACCTCGGCTGGAACCTCGCCGGCTCCGGTTGGCTCTACGGCCTTCCGGGGCTGGTGCTGGTCTACACCTACTTCCAGATTCCGCTGATGGTCATCGTGTTCCTACCTGCCCTGGAGGGACTGCGGGAACAGTGGCGGGAAGCCGCCGTCAGCCTCGGCGCATCCACCTGGCAGTACTGGCGGGAGGTGGCCGTGCCGCTGCTGACCCCGGCGTTCCTCGGTGCGGTGCTCCTGTTGTTCGCCAACGCCTTCGCCGCCTATGCGACCGCCGCGGCCCTGGTCAGCCAGGGCAGCCCGATCGTGCCGCTGCTGATCCGGGCTGCGCTCACGAGTGAGGTGGTGCTGGGTCAGTCGGGCTTCGCCTACGCCTTGGCGCTGGAGATGATCGTCGTCGTGGCCCTGGTGATGGGGGCCTACAGCCTGCTGGTGCGTCGAACGTCGCGGTGGTTGCGATGAGGTGGCTGCGATGAGCACCCGCGTGGCACGGGGCGCGCTGTGGGTGGTGTTCGGGTTGTTCTTCCTGTTCCCGCTGTACGCGATGGCCGACTTCTCCACCCGCAACCTGCTCCAGGGCGGACGCTCGATGGCGGCCTGGGCGAACCTCGTCACCGACGAGGCGCTCTATCAGTCGATCATCACGTCGTTGCTGCTCGCGGTGCTGACCGTGGTGGTGATGTTGATCCTGTTGGTGCCGACCATGATCTGGGTTCGGCTGCGCACGCCGTGGGCGAAGGGCGTCGTCGAGTTCCTCTGCCTGCTGCCGCTCACCATCCCGGCGCTGGTGGTCGTCGTCGGACTCAAGAACGTCTACCTCTGGGTGACGTACTTCTTCGGGGAGTCCGCGCTGACGCTGACCTTCGTCTACGTCGTGGTGGTGCTGCCGTTCTCCTACCGGTCCATCGACGCCGCACTCTCGGCGATCGACCTCGGCACGCTCTCGGAGGCGGCGCGCTCGCTGGGCGCGGGGTGGGCGACCACGATCGCACGCGTCGTCGTGCCCAACATCTGGTCGGGTGTCCTGTCGGCGGCGTTCATCTCGGTGGCCGTCGTCCTCGGCGAATACACCATTGCGTCGCTGTCCGGCTACCAGACGCTGCCCATCCAGATCGTCGCGCTCGGCAAGACCGACGGGCCCACCTCGGTGGCGGCCTCCCTGGCGACGCTGCTGTTCGGTTTCGTTCTACTCCTCGTACTTTCACTGGTCACCCGACGGAGGCGTCACGCATGAGCACCACTGGCGGCGGGGTCGCGGTAGAACTCACCGACCTCACCCGGACCTATGGCAGCGTGAAGGCGCTCGACGGCCTCAACCTCAAGATGGAGCCGGGGGAGTTCATCGCGCTGCTCGGTCCGTCGGGCTGCGGCAAGACCACCGCGTTGCGCATCCTCGCCGGCCTCGACAAGGCCACCTCCGGCACGGTCACCGTCGACGGCAAGGATCTGACCTCGGTGCCCGCCAACAAGCGGGACATGGGGATGGTGTTCCAGGCCTACAGCCTGTTCCCGCACCTGACCGCCTCGGAGAACGTCCAGTTCGGGCTCAAGATGCGCGGCAGTGCGAAGAGCGAAAGGGCCTCGCGCGCAGCCGAAATGCTCGAGCTGGTCGGATTGTCCGAGCACACCCACAAATACGCCTCGGAGATGTCGGGCGGACAGCAGCAGCGGGTCGCGCTGGCCCGCGCGCTGGCGATCCGCCCGCGTGTCCTGCTGCTCGACGAGCCACTGTCCGCGTTGGACGCCAAGGTGCGGACCCAGCTTCGCGACGAGATCCGCCGGGTGCAACTCGAGGTCGGGACGACGACGCTGTTCGTCACCCATGATCAGGAGGAAGCGCTCGCGGTCGCCGACCGGGTCGGCGTGATGAGCAAGGGCCGCCTCGAACAGCTCGCCCCACCCGCGGAGGTGTACGCCAACCCTGCCACCCCGTTCGTCGCGGAGTTCGTCGGCCTCAACAACCAAGTGCCGGCCGATGTCTCGGATGGCAGCGCGGTGGTCCTCGGCTCTCGGCTGTCGACGCTGGCCGGGTCGATCGCCTCCGGATCGGGGACGGCGATGGTGCGGCCGGAGTCCGTCACCGTCACCGCCGACGAGTCCGGCGCGGCGACGGTGCGGTCGGTGGCGTTCCTGGGGGCCATCTCTCGGGTGTACGTCGAACTGGCCGACGGCGCCGTCGTTTACGCGCAGTTGAGCAGCTCACAGGCCAGGAAGTTCGCCCCCGGGCAGCGGGTCGCGGTCGGCGTTGCGCCCTCCGACGTACTGGTCGTGCCCGCCGCGCGCTGAGTACCCGAGGTCGCGCGAGAGCATCTCCTCGAGCCCCAGCCGGCGCGTCAGCGCGGCGCTCGCGCCGTCGCGTACGGCGACGACCGGGGCACCGTCGGATGTGCAGGAGCGGGTGACGGCGAGTACGTCACCGGGGTGAACGTCGCAGGGCAGCAGGACGTCTCGCGCGATCTCCACGTCACCCGCGGCCACGGTCACGCGCTCGGCGGTGGACAGCGGGTGTCGATTGGCCAGTGCCACGGCGCCGTCGGAGTGGTCGGTGGCACCGGCGTCGACGACCACGACCCGCGCTGCGTCCGTCGGCGAGATGACAGACGTGACCCGGTAGGCGGTGACTCCGGCGAGATCACCTGCGTTGCAGCGAGATTCGACGACGACGCGCGGCCGTGCCAGCCGGGTGGCCGCGCACGCCGCATCCAGCGCGTCGTCGACGAACGCAGTGGCCGCACCGGAATCGAACGTCAGGTGCACCTCGGTGAGGAACTTCCCGTGGTCGCGCCGCGTCGCCCGCATCGCCGAGAACGTCCGGCGCACCGACCGTTCGACGTCGTCGTCGGGCCGGCAGTGGAAGCCGACGAGGTCCAGCGCCGGGTCGTGCACCACCCGCTCCACGACGGACGGATCCGGCGTACCGCCGGGTGCGCCGATCAGGATGCGTTGCCGCCGGGTCGTTCTGCCGCACAGATAGGCGAGCTCCATGGTGGACTCCACGACCAGGCGACCCGGGTGCAGCGCGGCGCCGAGCACGAGTTCGTCGTGCGACAGTCCGCGGGCGTGCACGATCATGCGGGCGGCGTCGACGCCGGCGGCGCGGGCGGCGGCGAGGTCGGCACCGGACCGGATGGCCAGACCGATGCCCTCGTCGTCGATCCATCGCATGACCGCGGTCGGCAGCGACCTGGCCGCCAGGACGGGCACCAGGTCGCCGGCGTCGGCGTGCAGGAAGTGCAGCCGTCTGCGTAGCTCTACTTCGTCGAGAATGTGCGTGGGAGTGCCGAATTCGGCCGCCACGTCGGTGATCGCCACACCCCCGAGGCAGAGTCTGCCGAGCTCGTCGACGACGGTGCTCCGCGGCCAGAGGTCGGCGGAGATGCGCTGCGCGGCGGCCCGGCGCAGCGAGGGCAGATGATCGAGCAGGGTCACCACTTCAGGTTGCGCGCCCCAGCTCCGCGGCGGCGAGCATCTTTACGACATCTCGACGCCGACTGCTCGCTTCTTTGCGGTCTCTTGCTCAGACGTCCTTGACCGGCTCGATGCCCAGGTCGCGGTAGGTGACCAGCGCCGCGAACGGCACGTTGCGACGGGCGAATCGGCCGGCGGCCACGTCACCGCGGTCGACCATCGGGATCACGCCGCTGACGACGGCGCCCGCCGCGACGACCCGGTCGAAGGCGATCTCGGTGGACCCACCGGTGCTGATCACGTCGTCGACCAGGAGGACTCGCATGCCCGGCTCGATGCGGGTGCCCTCGATCCACTGTTCGCGGCCACGCTGCTTCTGTTCCTTGCGGACCGAGAACCAGGCCTTGCCGGTGACCATCGCGATGCCGTGCGCAAGGGGATCGGCACCCATCGTCAGGCCGCCGACGGCGTCGTACTCGATGCCGGTCTGCGTGGCGAGATCGGCGACCGCGCGGCTGACGACGGTGAGTCGCTCACCGGTGTCGATCGCGAACTTGCCGTCGATGTAGTCGTGGCTCAGCTGGCCGCTGGCCAGCTTGAAGGGTTCGTCGCGACGTTCGTAACCGCGAGTGCGGATCAGATCGAAGGCGGCTTGCCAGGTCTCGGGGCGATCGGACACGCACCGATCGTAGGGCAGGTCAGCCCTCCCGCGCCCGCCGCGTCAGTTCCACGGTGGCCGCCCGGAGCTGGTCGGGGGCGTCGAGCCGGTGGGCGAAGCCGACGCGTGGATAGGCCACCCCGCGGTCGGTGGTCACCTTGAGGTCGAGCCCGTACCGGTCGACGCCGGTGCAGGTGGCCGCGGTGGTGTCCGGATAGCCGCCGAGCGTCCTGGCCATCGCGGCCAGGGCCTCGGCGTGGTCGGCGTTGAGGTGCTCGAGGGCGCCCGCGGCGACCGCCTGCACGGGGTCGGGTTCGGCCGTCGCGTAGTCGGATCCGGCGGCGGAGTCCATCCGCCCGTACCCGCCGACCCAGCGCACCCGGTCGACCCGCAGCACCCACAGCGTGAAGTCGGCGTAGTCGACGTAGTACTTCGCCGCGGGAACGGCGTCGAGGTGGGCCTGGCGGGCGGCGGCCAGCTCGTCGCCCGCCGGCCGCTCGACGACGCCGGCCAGGGTGATGCGGGAGTTGGCGAGCGGATCGGCGTCGGTGGCGGCGGCGACGATCGCGATGCTCGCGCGCGGATCGCCGGCCAGGTTGCGTCCGTGCTCGGCGAGGTTGGACACGCACAGCACGGGCGCTCCGCCGAGCAGTCCGTATGTGACGAACGACGCCCAGGGGTCACCCGTGGCCGTCAGCGAGGCCAGCGTGCCGGTGTTGGTCGACGCCGCGATCGTGCGGGCCTCCTCGGCGGCCGACGGTCGGGTGGTGTTCACCGCCGCGGTCAACGGGGGCGGAATGGACGGGGCGTCGCCAGGATCGCCGTGGTCGCGCAAGGTATCACCGGATGCCACGTCCGCACCCTACCGTCGCGCCGGCCGGGGTTTGCCGACGAGGCGCTGCCCGCTGGTTCGCTGGCGAGGGTCGGCCCCTCAAACATCGACGTCACAGGGGTCTCGTGTGCAACAATCAGTTGGTGGTATTTCACCAGCTCAGACGTCAGATTTAGCTGAAACGAGAGGGTTGTGCCGAACCCTGTGCTCCGAGTGTCACGGGCCGTCGCCGCGCTGATTGCAGCGTTGCTGATGACCTGCCTCGGCATGGGTGTGGCGGGCGCGGATCCCGACGATCCGAGCAACCCCACCGATCCCGGTACCGGCGGCGAGACACCGCCGTCGAGCGAACCCGAGCCGACGACGGGGATTCCGCCGACCGTCACGCCCGCGATCCGACCGCCCAGCATCTTCGACATCCCGCAGACGATCGCCACGCAGCTGCGTGACATGTTCGGCAAACCGCTAAGCATCTTCGGCAACGGCCGGGTGCCCGGCACCCTCACGACCCCCGACGCCCCGACCGGGGGCGCGTCCACCGGCCGCAAGCGCGATCGGCCGTCGACTGGCGAGATCGACTCGCGGCCGGACCCCACGCCCCCCGAGGTCGACGCACCCGTCGCGACCCGCCGCAGCGCCAGCACCGTCGAGGTCGCGCTCCCGTTCACCCCGCCGATCACCGTCCCCGTGCCGTCCCTGCCGGTGCCCGGCTACGAGAACGTGCGGTGGTCGCTCAACCTGACCGACCCGTACGCGGCCTACACCTCGGTGGGACAGACGTTGAACACCGTGAACTCGTTGCTGAGGGACGCCTACGCGCCGTATGACCCGTTCCGCCCGCCCGCACCGGCACCCACGCCGGCCCCGGCCCCGGCGTTCCGGACCATGCAGGAGGAGCCGTCCGTCGTCGACTCCGCCGACGGCACCGGTGGCGCGGTGCCACTGTCGACCGGATCCTCGGGACTACCGGTGCTGCAGGCGCCGGTGGTGGTGCCCCAGATCCGCGTCCCGACGCCCCGGCCGATCACCGGGTCGTCCCCCGCGGGCGTCCGGGTGCTCGCGGTGGGCTCGGCAGGCGTCCGGGCGCCCGCGCTCAAGGGCTCGGTCGCGCAGACCGGGTCCATTCCGACCGACCGGTTGCCGCCGGCGTCCGCCACGTCGGCCTCGGCCACGAGTGCCTCCGCCCCGCGGCAGGGCTACCCGCGCTACCTGCGCACGGCCCGGGCGAACGAGCTGGCGATGGTCGCGATACCGGGGCTCGCCGGTCTGATCGCCGTGACGGTCAGCGGCGGCGTCATCGGATACCGGCAGGCCAATTCCGGTCGCTACCTGCGCACCGACGCCGCCCGCTTCCTCACCTGAGCTCGGCGACTGATTCAAGCGCACCCGCCGTGGGTAGCTTTGAAGACTGATGACTGAGGCGATGAACCTTCCGTTCGACCAGTGGCTTCCTACCCAGCGGTGGTACGCGGGCCGTGGGCGCCAACTCTCCGAGGTGCGGACGGGTGAGGTGGTGCCGCTCCGGGGCGACCTGGACCTGGTGCTGCTCGACGTCGAGTTCACCGACGGCACGTCACACCGCTACCAGCAGCTGGTCCGCTGGGACGGCGGGGCCGACGAGCCGAGCGCCGCGACCATCGGCACGTCGGGTGTGCACACCGGCTACGACGCGCTGTACGACCCGGACGCGGCCAAGTTCCTGCTGACTCTGGTCGACGAGTCCGCCACCGTGGGCCCGCTGCGCTTCTCGAAGGAGCCGGGCGTCGACCTGCCGCTGCACCTCGACGGTCGCGTCATCGGCGCCGAACAGAGCAACACCAGCGTGGTCTTCGGCGACGCCGCGATGTTCAAGGTGTTCCGTCGGGTCACCCCCGGCGTCAATCCCGACATCGAGCTCAACCGCGAACTGGCCCGCGCGGGCAATCCGCACGTCGCCAGGCTGCTCGGCTCGTTCGAGACGACCTTCGACGGTGAGTCGTACTCGCTGGGCATGATCACCGAGTTCGCCGCCAACTCGTCGGAGGGCTGGGACATGGCCACCGCCAGCACCCGCGACCTAGCCGCGACCGGCGCCGACTTCGCCGAGGAGTCCCACCGGTTGGGAGAGGCCGTCGCCTCGGTGCACCAGACGCTGGCCACGACCCTGGGCACCGAGCAGCAACCGTTCCCCGTCGAGGCCCTGCTCGAGCGGCTGCGGGCCGTCGCCGCGATGGTGCCCGCCGTCGAGCAGTACCGGGAGGCCGTCGAGGAGCGGTACCGGAAACTCGCCGGGGAGTCGCAGACCGTGCAACGCGTGCACGGCGACCTGCACCTCGGGCAGGTGCTGCGGACTCCGGAGCGGTGGTTGGTGATCGACTTCGAGGGTGAGCCGGGACAACCGCTCGACGAACGCCGCAGGCCGGACTCCGCGCTGCGGGACGTGGCAGGGGTGCTGCGGTCGTACGAGTACGCGGCCTACCAGCGGCTGGTCGACGGGTCGGGCAGGGACGACGAGCTGGCCGCGCGGGCCACCGCGTGGGTGGACCGCAACTGCGCGGCCTTCTGCGACGGATACGCCGCCGCGGCGGGCACCGATCCGCGGGACTCCGGCGGCACGCTCGCGGCGTACGAACTCGACAAGGCGGTCTACGAGGCCGGCTACGAGGCCAGGTACCGCCCGGACTGGCTGCCCATCCCGATGGCGTCGATCGCCCGGCTGGTGGGCAGCGGGTAGGCGTTACGCCAGGGCCGCGACGGCGGCCTGCGCCGGCTTCGGCGTCCAGTCCGACCGGTACAGGCCGAACGTGTCGTCGGGATTGCCGCTGCCGGTGTTGCGGTCGCGGGTCGTGTAGACGTAGGCCGGTCCCGCATAGGGCAGCGTGCGCCACTTGCTCAGGAAGTCCGTCAGGTACGCCGCCTGGGTCGCCTCGTCCACGCTGGAGGTCGGCTCGCCGTATTCGGTGGCCCAGATCTTCTTGCCGCCGTCTCCGTTGGACGCCATCCGGTCGTGGATCGCGCCGAGCTGCAGAAGCGGGGAGTTGGGCAGGGTGCCGCCGGCGGAGAACATCGTCGTGTACTGGTACGGGTGGTAGGACAGCGCGTCGAAGGAGCCCTTCGCGCCGGCGGCGTACATCTGCTCGACGAACGTCACGGGGTCCATCGTCAGGGCGAAGAACGACACCACGGCGCCGACGACGCCGCCGATGACGAGCGCCGACGGGTCGGCCCCCTTGATCTTCGGGTACGCCGCCTTGAGCAGGTCGGCGTACACGGCGGGTTCGGGTCCCTGGGGGCCGGACGTCCACGACATCGCGGCGTTCGGCTCGTTCCAGATCTCGTAGGCGCCGACGCGGCCGCGGAAGTGGCTGGCCGCCGCGGCGGCGAAGTCGCCGTAGGTGCCGGCGTTGGCCGGGGGGCTGGAGACCGCGGCCAGGCCGGGCGCGACGGCCCAGCCGGGCGAGGACACCAGGGTGCCGAGCACCGACATTCCGCGCGCGTTGGCGGCGTCGACGATCAGGTCGGTCTGGCCGAAGTCGAACTGCCCGGGGTTGGGCTCCATGCCCGCCCACGGCATCATCACGCGGACGTTGCGGACGCCGGTCGCCGTCATCAGGTCGAAGGTCCGGTTCACGTCGTCGGGTGACATGCCGTAGATGTCGGAGTCGGAGATGCCGACCGTGCGCGACGAGGCGTTGATCGACGCCGTCTCGACGAACGGGATGGTCCGCGACGTGGGTTGCCACGCCGTCGCGGCGGTCGCCGACACTGCGGCCACGGTCGCCACCGCTGCGACGATCTTCAAGACGTTGCGCACTCTGTCCCCCATCTCAGGCCGAGCTTCGGCGTGTCGAACCTAGCAAGAAGCTCCGTACAAGGAGCTTCGTCCTGCACCCCGGGCGGTGTTACTCAGTCCCGTCGGCAGCAGTCTCACCGCTGCTTCACAGGTTGGCCGAATGTCGGAATGCCTCACTGTCAGGTGTGACGTACCCACTGGGGACCGTGGTCGACCCCCCGACCACACCCGTCCCCGTGACCACGGTGCACCGGGCCCGTTTCGTCACCGGGGACCGGGTTCGGCTCGGGCTCCTCCTCGTCGGTACCGCCGTGCTGTATCTGTGGCACGTCACGATCAACGGCATGGCCAACCAGTACTACGCCGCGGCCGTGCAGGCCGGCTCCGGCAACTGGGAGGCGTTGTTGTTCGGCTCGCTCGACGCCCACAACTTCATCACCGTCGACAAGCCGCCGCTGTCGCAGTGGGTGATGGGTCTCTCGGGTCAGGTGTTCGGCTTCAGCAGTGCCAGCATGCTCGTGCCGCAGGCGCTGATGGCGGTCGGTGCCGTCGCCCTGCTCTACGGCGCGGTCCGCCGGATCAGCGGACCGGCCGCGGGCCTTCTCGCCGGCGCGGCGCTGGCGGTGACGCCGGTGGCGGTGCTCATGTTCCGCTTCAACGATCCCGACGCCGTGATGGTCCTTCTGATGACGGCGGCGGCCTACTGCACCGTGCGGGCGCTCGAACGCGGTTCGCCCAGATGGTTGGCGGCCGCCGGGGTGGCCCTCGGCTTCGCGTTTCTGGCCAAGATGCTCGAGGGCGCCCTGGTGATGCCCGCGCTGGGCGCCGCCTACCTCGTCGCCGCACCGGTCCGGCTGCGCGCTCGACTGCTGCACCTGCTGGGCGCGGTCGCGGCGTTCCTGCTCTCGGCCGGTTGGTTCGTGGTGCTGACGATGCTGTGGCCGGCGTCGTCGCGGCCCTACATCGCCGGGTCGACGGACAACGAGTTCATGAACCTGGTGCTCGGATACAACGGTCTGGCACGGGTGCTGGGGCACGGTCACGACGGGGTCGCCGTCCTCGGGGGCGGGGGTGGGCACCCGCAGGGGCTGGGACGGCTGCTGTCCGGGGAGTTCGGCTTCGAGATCGGCTGGCTGGTGCCCGGTGCGGTGCTGGCGACGGTGCTGACCGTCGTGCTGCGCGGCCGGGCGCCGCGGACCGATCCGGTGCGCGCGGGGGCGGTGCTGTTCGGCGGGTGGTTCCTGGTCGACGGCCTGGTGCTCAGCTTCATGCACGGCACCATCCACCCCTATTACAGTCTGTCGATCGCGCCGCCCGTCGCGGCGATCTACGCGATGGGTGTCCGCGAGGCCTGGTCGCGTCGCGAAAGATTTTGGAGCCGAGCGGCTCTCGGCGCCCTCCTGTTGGCCGCCGGGCTCTGGGGTTGGTGGCGGCTCGGCAATGGCGCGGTGACGTCACCGGCGCTGCGGTGGTCCGTCCTCGGGGCGACGACGTTGGCGTCGGCGGCGCTGCTCTGGTCGTGGACTCCCGACGGTCGGGTGCGGCGGCGATACGTGGGGCCCGTCCTGCTGGCGGTGGCGTTGACCGCGGCGCTCGGTGGACCTGCGGCCTACGCGGTCGCGACCGTCGCCGCGCCCCATCAGGGCATCGGGCCGTCGGTCGGCCACCCGGGGACGGGATTCGGCGGCGGACGCACGACGAGCAACCCGCGGCTGGACGCGCTTCTCGAGGAGACCGACACACCATGGTCGGCGGCCGTGGACCGGTCGACGTCGGCCGCCGGCCTCGAATTGGCCACGGGCACGGCGGTAATGGCGATCGGCGGTTTCTCGGGTACCGACCCCACCCCGACCCTGCAGCAGTTTCAGGACGACGTGGCCAAGCACCGGGTCGCGTACTACCTCGCGCCGCCCGGTTCGGCGCGCGTCCCCTCCGCCGTCACCAACGGACGGGGTGACCACGGGGGCGCGGACGTCGGCGTGCGCGCGCACGCCGACATCCTGCAGTGGGTCCGCAGCCGATTCCCCGCCACGACCGTCGGCGGGGTCACGGCCTACGACCTGCTGGCCCCCGGCCGGTCGGGGGCTACCTGACCAGGCGCCGCAACAGCGACGACGCGGTGAAGACCCCCAGCGCCGCGGCGACCAGCAGGACGCCCACGTCGAGCAGGGTGTTGCCCGGCATGCCGATCAGCAGCGCCCGCAGCGCGTTGACCTCGTAGCTCAGCGGGTTCACCGCCGAGAGCCAGCGCAGCCACTGCGGCATCACCTCGACCGGGTACAGCGCGTTGGACGCGAAGAACAACGGCATCGTGATGGCCTGGCCGATGCCCATCAACCGGTCTCGGTTGCGCACCAGGCCGGCCAGCGTCATCGACAGGCAGGCGAAGAACGCCGACCCGAGCACCACCACGGCCATTGCCGCGAGGATGCGAATGGGGTTGGCGGTCAGATGAATTCCCATCAGGTAGGCGATCACCATGACGCCGACGACCTGCGCGACCGACCGCACGCCCGCCGCGAACGCCTTGCCCGTGATGAGGGCCGACGCCGGAGCGGGCGTGACCATGAGCTTCGCGAGGATGCCTGCGTCGCGGTCCCACACGATCTGAATGCCGTAGAAGATGGAGATGAACAGCGCCGACTGGGCGATGATGCCCGGGGCCAGGAAGGCCAGGTATGGCACGCCTCCGGTGTCGATGACGTGCAGCCTGGAGAACGTCTGCCCGAAGATCAGCAGCCACAGGGCGGGCTGCACCATGCGAGTCACCAGTTCGCTGCGGTCGTGGCTGAGCTTCTGCAGCTCGACGAGCGCGAAGGCCCCCATGCGGCGCAGTAGACCGCCTGCCCGCCGCACCCCGCGCGGCGCGCGGATCAGTTCAACTGGCACGGCGCGCAGCCCTTCTGCTGGAACGGATTTCGTTCAAGCCGCGCTTGGCCGCGTCCTCGGTCAGGTCGGACCCGGCGTAGTGGCGGAACACGTCCTCGAGCGTCGGGTCGGGGGTGGCGTCGGAGCTCAGTGCGGACTTGAGGTCCTGCGGCGACCCGACGGCCTGCAGCACGCCGTGGTGCATGAGCGCGACGCGGTCGCACAGCGCGTCGGCCTCCTCCATGTAGTGGGTGGTCAGCAGCACCGTCATGCCGTACTCCTCCTGCATGCCCGCGACCTGGGACCAGACTCCGTCGCGCGCAATGGGATCCAGTCCGACCGTCGGTTCGTCGAGGATCAGCAGCGACGGCCGGTTGACGAGTGCCTGGGCGAGTTCCAGCCGGCGCACCATGCCCCCGGAGTACGTGCCGGCGAGATTCTCGGCGACGTCGAGCAGCTGCATGGCCGACAGGGCCTCGTCGACCCGGGCTCGGCGCTGCTTGCGTGGGACGTCGTAGAGCCGGGCGAACAGGTCGACGTTCTGGCGGCCGGTCAGCGCGGACTCGATCGAGAGTTGTTGCGGCACATAGCCAAGGTTGTGTCGGATGTCCATGGTGTCGCGGCGGGCGTCGAGCCCGAAGATGCGTACCTCGCCCTGCTGGACGGGGGTGAGCGTGGTGAGCACCCGGACCACCGAGGTCTTGCCGGCGCCGTTGGGGCCCAGCAGGCCCAGCGTCTCGCCGGCGTGGACCTCGAGGGTCACGTCGTCGACGGCGGTGAAGTCGCCGTAGCGGTGGGTCAGACGTCGGCACTCGACGGCCGGTGTGGTGGTCATGCTTCCTCCTCGTGCAGCAGGCGGGTCACCTCGGCCAGGACCGCCAGGCCATCCCGCAGACGGTCGCGCTGATCGGCGTCCAGGCGCGTCAGCACGGCGCCGAGCGCGGCGCGTCGACCGGCCCGGGATTCGTCGGCGACCCGCTGGGCCGATTCGGTGAGGCGAAGGCGGCCGACGCGCCGGTCGTCGGGGTCGACGGTGCGCACCAGCAGTCCGTCGGCGCAGAGCCGCGACACCAGGGTGGACGCGGTGTTCGGGGCGAGGCCGAGCTCGGTGGCGGCGTGCCGGACGGAGATCTCGGGCTGGCGACCGACCAGCCGGAGCAGTTCGGCCTGTGACTCCGGAAGTCCCGAGCCGATCCGCGGCCCGCCGCCGGAGCGGCGGACCTGACGACGAAAGCGGCCCGCGGTCGAGAGCAGTTCGGCCGCGAGGTCGGTGCTGGTGTGCATCTCGCCACAATACCTCTGTCGCAGAGGTAACTACCGGCGGCGGGGTTTACCCGGATCGGGCGTCGGGAAGAATGGCGGGATGTCCACATCCGATTTCGACGACTTCCCGCTGTCGCAGTCCGAAGAGCTCGACTCCGACGAGATCCGCAACGCCGACGGCGACGAGGTCGCCGATCCGCCCGAGAGGTGGATCGAGGCCAAGGACGACGAAACGCTCGACGAGCGACTGTCCGAAGAAGTCCCCGACGTGACGGCCGAACTCGACGACGAGGACACCGACGATTCGACGGACGCCCACGACTCCGACGCCGGCGGCGGGCTCGAGGTGGTCTCCGACGACGAACTCGACCGGCTCGACACTCAGCGTCACGGCAGCGAGCAGGGGCAGATCGACGGCACGCCCGAGGACGGCGCGTCGTTCTTCGACATCGTCGAGTAACGCTCGACTACGCGTCCCCGGATGGCCCGCGCGCTCGGCGGGCCATCCGGGAGACGTCTAGTCCGAGTCCTCGGAGGGTTCCTCCGCGGCCTGCAGCACCATCACCGAACGGGCCTCCACCGTCACCGAGGCGCCTGCCGATACGGGCCGCGACCCCTCCATGACGGCACCCTCGACCGTGTAGATCACCGGCTGCCAGGCGGTGCCGAATTCGGTTGGGGGAAGGGTGAAGTCGATGGGTTCGTGGTGCGCGTTGAAGCACATCACGAACGAATCGTCGGTCACCCGCTGGCCACGCGGGTCGAGATCGGGAATGCCCTGGCCGTTGAGATAGACGGTGATGGACTTGCCGAAGCCGGAATCCCAATCCTCGTCACTCATCTCCGACCCGTCGGGGGAGAACCAGGAGATGTCCGGCAGGCGCTCGGACCCGCGCACGCGGACCGGGCGCCCGTCGAAGAAACGCCGTCGGCGGAAGATCGGATGCGCCGCCCGAAGCGCGGCCACCGACTGGGTGAACTCGATCAAGCTCTGGTCGGCCGTGCTCCAGTCGATCCAGGTGATCTCGTTGTCCTGGCAGTAGCCGTTGTTGTTGCCGCCCTGCGTGCGGCCCAACTCGTCGCCGTGACAGATCATCGGAACGCCCTGAGACAGGATGTTCGTCGTCAGGAAGTTGCGCACCTGCTGGGCCCGCAGCGCGAGGATCTCCGGGTCGTCGGTCTCACCTTCGACGCCGCAGTTCCAGGAACTGTTGTTGCTCTCGCCGTCGTTGTTGCCCTCGCCGTTGGCCTCGTTGTGCTTTTCGTTGTAGGACACCAGGTCCCGCAGCGTGAAGCCGTCGTGGGCGGTGACGAAGTTGATCGACGCGACCGGCCGGCGGGCGGTGTGCTCGTAGAGGTCGGCCGACCCGGTGAGCCGTGACGCGAACTCGCCGAGGCTGGCGTCCTCCCCACGCCAGAAGTCGCGGACGGTGTCGCGGTACTTGCCGTTCCACTCGGTCCACTGCGGGGGGAAGTTGCCCACCTGGTAGCCGCCGGGGCCGACGTCCCACGGCTCGGCGATGAGCTTCACCTGGCTGACGGTCGGATCCTGCTGGACGAGTTCGAAGAACGTGGAGAGCTTGTCGACGTCGTAGAACTCGCGGGCCAGCGTCGACGCCAGGTCGAAGCGGAAGCCGTCGACGTGCATCTCGGTCACCCAGTACCGCAGGGAGTCCATGATCAGCTGCAGGGCGTGCGGGTGGCCGGCGTTGAGGCTGTTGCCGGTGCCGGTGTAGTCCATGTAGTACCGCTTGTCGTCGTCGACGAGCCGGTAGTAGGCCGCGTTGTCGATGCCGCGCATCGACAGGGTGGGGCCCATGTGGTTGCCCTCGGCGGTGTGGTTGTAGACCACGTCGAGGATGACCTCGATGTTCGCTTCGTGCAGGGCGCGCACCATGGCCTTGAACTCCTGGACCTGGCCGCCGGGCGTGGCGCTCGCGCCGTACTTGGAGTCCGGCGCGAAGAAGCCGATGGTGTTGTAGCCCCAGTAGTTCGACAGACCCTTGTCGATCAGGGTGGAGTCGTTGGCGAAGTGATGCACCGGCATCAATTCGATCGCCGTGATCCCCAGGTCCTTGAGGTGCTCGATGATCGCGGGGTGCGCGATCGCGGCGTACGTGCCGCGGCTGCGCTCCGGGATGTCGGGGTGCGTCTCGGTCAGACCCTTGACGTGCGCCTCGTAGATGATCGAGTCGGCGTACTCGTGCTGCGGCGGCCGGTCGGTGCCCCAGTCGAAGAACGGGTTGATCACGACGGACTTCGGCATGCTGGCCGCCGAGTCGTCGTCGTTGCGGCTGTCGGGGTCACCGAAGTCGTAGCTGAACAGCGACTGGTCCCACTGGAAGGTGCCGTCGATGGCCTTGGCGTACGGGTCGAGCAGCAGCTTGTTCGGGTTGCAGCGCTGCCCGGATGCCGGATCGTACGGTCCGTGCACGCGGTAGCCGTAGCGCTGGCCGGGTTCCACGTCGGGCACGAAACCGTGCCAGATGTACCCGTCGACCTCGGGCAGCTTCAGCCGGGTCTCGTTGCCGTCGGCGTCGAACAGGCACAGCTCGACGAATTCGGCCGCCTCGCTGAAGACCGCGAAGTTGCTGCCGGAGCCGTCGTAGGTGGCGCCGAGGGGGTAGGCCTTTCCTGGCCACATCTCCCACTGCATCTGATCCTTGGCAGGGGCGTCGGGCTGGGACGCCGGAATGACGGCGGGCGTCGCGGTGTCCTTGGAACTGGTGGCGGGCGAGCTGGGTGAGGCCAAAGTGCACACTCCGTGTCGGGTGAAGATTGAACAAGGCGACGATACGGTGCGATCGGCCACGGGAGCATGGTGGGCGAGACGCACGGATGTGAGGTATGCCTGTTGGCTACCGGGGGTTGAACTGCCCGTTTACGGGAGCCTGCAAACCGACGGTCGGCGCCCCTGTGGTCACGGTCACCCGGGATCGGTCAGGCGATCGCGACGCCGGCGGCCCGCAGTGAGTCGAGTGCCTCGGCGGTCGTCGTCGGCGACACTCCCGCGGTGAGGTCGACCAGAACCCGGGTGGCGAACCCGGCCGCGACCGCGTCGGCGGCGGTGGCCTTCACGCAGTAGTCGGTGGCGATCCCGACCACGTCCACGGCGTCGACGTCGTGGCTGCGCAGCCAGTCGGCGAGCGTGGTGCCGTGGTCGCAGTGGAACCCCTCGAAGCCGCTGTAGGCCGCCGAGTAGTGGCCCTTGTGGAACACGTCCTCGAACGCCGACGGGTCGAGCCCGTCGTGGAACTCCGCGCCAGGCGTGCCCGCGACGCAGTGCGGCGGCCAGGTGTCGCGGAAGTCGGGGTCCTCGGAGAAGTGCGCGCCGGGGTCGACGTGGTAGTCCATCGTGGCGACGACGTGGTCGTAGTCGTGCCCGGCCAGCAGCTCGGTGATCCGCCGCGCCACCTCGGCGCCGCCCGTCACGGCCAGCGAACCGCCCTCGCAGAAGTCCTTCTGTACGTCCACGACGATCAGTGCGCGCATCCCACCAGGCTATCCGCCGAACAGCAGGTACAGCCCGGTGAACGTGTAGCCGACCATCACCAGCATCATGGCGAGCTGCCCCGTCACCTGGTGCCGCTTGGGCAGCAGACCCAGGGCGCGATCGTGCGCGGCGACGACGCCCGCGACGTGCCCGCCGACCACGAAGGCCACCTTCAGCGTGGCCAGCACCGTCGGGTGCGCCGAGAGGAAGTAGGACGGCTGGACGTCGGGCAGCCCGACCAGCCGCAACACCGTCTGCTGGCCGCGCTCGACCAGATACGTCAGATAGTGCGCGAACACGTAGCCGATGACGATGGGGATCAGCGAGTGCGCCATCAGCCCGGGCAGTTCGCGGCGGCGCTGCGCGTCGACGCCGCCGGTCGCGCGGGCCGCCAGCGAGAACGTCGTCGCCACCACCCCGGCGAACAGCAGCAGGCCCGCGGTGCGGATGAGGACCGCGACCGCCGGTGTGCTGCCCGACGCGTCGTCGACGAGGTTGCGCCACTGCGGCATCGCCGAGAAGCTGTCGAACGCCGTGGAGCCCAGCAGGATCGCCAGCACCGCGACCGTGCCCGGTCGCACCGGCATGGACGGCAGGTGGTCGAAGGGATTGCCGATCGCAATGCGCCCGTCGGGGTTGCGCCGCAGGGGCGACAGTCGCGAGGCCACCACGCCGTAGACCTCGAACGGGTCGGCCCGCGCGGTCCACCTGGTGCCGAACGCGCATGCGCCGGCCAGCGTCACCACCACGTAGACCACCAGCCAGACCTTGACCGCCGCGAGCGATCCCGGATCCGGACTGGCCAGCTCGAGCCACACGAATGCGAACAGTCCGGCGGCGGCCGGCCAGTAGCCCAGCCGCTCCGGATAGCTCAGCGGCGGGGTGCGGCGTGACGGCGGCAGCAGGCCGTAGACGGTGCGTACCGGCGACAGCGCCCGCCACACCGGGCCAATCGCCAGCGACAGGGCCACCAGCCCGACCCACAGCAGCACGTAGAAGACGCCCGGCAGCGCGTTGTCGCCGTCCTGCGGGCCGAACACCGCGGCGGCCGTCACCCACACCGCGAGGAGCAGCCCGACGACGGCCACCGTGCGGCGGGTGGCGGGTGCGTCGACCACCGTCGTCACCCACCGCGGCAGTGGACGGCCGGGGGTGGCGGCGTCGAATCGCGGCTTCTTCCAGGCCAGGACGACGACGGCGAAGGTGAACGTCAGCGCCCACGCCGCGCCTATCAACGCGTAGGTGTAGGGGATCGGGAGGTCGTTGGACCCGCCCAGGCCGTGCGCGAGGATCACTGCACGGCGATGGAGGCGATCGTGCGGTTCAGCTCGTGCAGTTCCACGTCGACCTTGCCCGGCACGGTGACGGTGAACTGAAACGACTGACCGGACTTCGGCTCGACGGTGAAGGTGTGCTCCGGGTTCGAGTGGACGTGCAGTTGGTCGGCCGCGTCGCTGTCGACCCGCACGACGATCGGGTCGCCCACCTTGGCCTGCAGCTGTTCGTTGGTGGGGGTGACCTTGCCGTCCTTGATGGTCACGTCGACCACGACCTGCTCCGGGGGCGCCTGCTGGTCCGACATCTGGGGGACGGCGGAGGAGGCCGACGCCGCCGGGGTGCCCGAGGCGGCACCGGAGTCAGCGGACCCGCCGCATCCCGCGAGCAGTAGTGCGGAGGCGGCGGCAAGGGCGGCGAGTGTCGTCTGCGTGTTCACGGTGTCCCATCGTGGTCGGCGGCGGCTGAGGGCCCGCTGTGGGTGGCGTCCTCCTCGTCCTCCTCGTCGGCCAGACGACGGTCACGCCGAGCGACCCAGATGACCACGGCCACCACCAGGATCGCCGGCGCGAAGGCCGGGATCGCCAGCAGCGCCGAGTGATCCGCGAGGATCACGACCTGAGCCGAGTGCGTCATGCCTGCCCGGAGGGCTCGAATTCGGCCTTGGACGTGGTCGGCTCGTTCTTGTTGAGCCGGCCCGCACCCCAGGTGAGCCCGCCGATCATGATCAACGTGCCGACGAGGACGGTCAGGCAGCCGATGAGCCACAGGACCTGCGGGGTGTCGGGGTTGCGCTCCCGCTGCAGGATGGTGATCTCGGAGACGAACGGCCGCGTCATCTGGGCCTCAGCGGGGACTTCTGCCGCGCCGATGCCCGGGTCGCCGTGCAGGTAGATCGGCACCGCGGTGAGCATCCGGCCGTCGTGCACGCGGAGCAGCGTCTTCCACTGCCCCGACACCGGCATCGGCGCGGTCGAACGATAGTGCCCAGGACCCACCTTCTCGAGGTGGTCGACGAAGATGCCGCGCTGGTTGGCCAGGCCGCCCTGCCAGCCCAGGATCGACACCCAGTTGGGGTCCGCGCTGATCAGGTCCGGCGGGTTGATCCGGATGTCGGCGGTCGCCATCTTCTGGTCACCGATGCTCGGGGCCGGGGTCAGCGTGAAGGACGCCGTGGCGTTCTGCGGGACGTCGTAGCGCAGACCGTTGGCGGTCGCTCCGCCGATGGCGATGACGCTGAGCGCCACGATGCCGATGCCGATGGCACGGCTGGGCAGCTTCTGATTGGTCAACACCATGCCGACCATCGCGCCGCACACGCCGACCAACGCGGCGACCGGCACCGCCATGGCGAGTGCCTCGGGCCAGATGCTGGTGGGCCACGGGTACCGGTAGACCGCGTCGATCCAGAAGGACTCCAACCACAGGCCGACCGTCGCGACGCCGATGCCGCCGACGAGGCCGAACAGCAGGGGCTTCTTGACCAGTGGGGTGAGGCCGATCAGCTCGACGACCACGGCGGCACCCAGGTACAGCGCGAACCAGTTGATCGGCGCGCCGAGGACGGGCCCGACGATGAGGGCGACCAGTCCGCGCAGTGCGAGTGCCAGGATGGCGGCGACGATCGCGGCACCGCGGCCGAGCATGATCCGGGCGGACACCAGGGCGAAGGCACCGGCGGCGGCGATGAGCATGGGCTCGAACACCTGACGGAACTGCATGACGCCGAAGTCGAATTCGATTTGGTACACCGACAGACCGATGACGATGCCGCCGAACGCCAGGTACTGGATGAACTTGATGCCCGGGCCGTCCTTCGGCTTGTCCTCGCCGACGGCGCGGCGGCCCTCGTGTTCGAGGAACAGCGCGGTCAGCGTGGAGAAGCCGGCGCCGCCGATCAGCATCAGGTGGGTGGGCCCCCAGAGCGTGACGTCCTGGCCGAAGATGCGGTGCCAGACGTCGTCGAGCGGGAACCCGATCAGGGCGTAGAGACCGCAGCCGGCCATCAGGATGCCGCCGACGGGGGCGTACCAGTGCCGGGTGATGCGGACGGCGGACGGTCCGGGCTTGTCGTACGGCAGCACGCACGCCAGGCAGCCGGCGACGAAGAGGATGAACAGTCCGAACAGGATGAAGTAGTGCGCGGGGTTCGCTAGCGGGCCGGGGTCGCGACCCTTTCCGATATGCAGGCTGACGTCCCAGATGAATCCGAAGAGCGCCGTGATGATCGTCGTGATGAACAGCGCTATCGGCAGCGCCACCCAGGACGGCCGGTTGAACTTGCGGCCGGCCCACTCGCCCAGGTCGTGCAGCCAGGTGATCTTGCGCATCCGGTGCTGGTAGCCGATCCACAGCAGCGCGGCGCCGACGACGACGCTGGCCACCGACAGGCCGATCACCTCGTTCAGGGCGGCGCCGCCGCCCTCGGTTCCCTGCGCGAGATACGAGACGTTCGGTTGCAACGACTGCACTGTCATCTCCCCCTGTGGAGTGGTACGGACGACGGAACCCTACCCGTCGGTAATGTTGCCAGAACTGGCGAGGCGATACCAGGGGTACCGCGAACCTCGGCCGTCACTTCTTCCTCGGGGGCTTGAGGACCTTCATCGCGAGGCTCATCACCGGCGCCGGCACCCGGTCGCGCGCCTCCAGGGCGCGGTTCGCCACCCGGGTCCTGGCGGGGGTGCCGCGGCCGAACCAGGCGTTCAGCGGTCCGCCCGTCGGCTCCAGGTCGACGTGCATCGGCGGCTTTCCGTCCGCGGCGCCCAGCGCGTTGGAGATGACCATCCGCTGGATCTCGCTGGTGCCCTCGAAGATCGTGTAGAGCTTGGCGTCGCGGTACCACTTCTCGACGGGGTGGTCCTTGATGTAGCCGTAGCCGCCCATGGTCTGGATCGCCCGCTCGGTGGTCTTGACCGCGAGTTCGGTGGCGGCGAGCTTGGCCATCGATCCCTCGCCACGTTCGAAGGGCACGCCCGTCGCCGCCATCCAGGAGGCCCGCCAGGTCAGCAGTCGCGCCGCGTCCAGCTGGGTCGCCAGGTCCGCCAGCGGGAAGGCGATGCCCTGGTTGTCGATGATCGGAGCGCCGAACGCGTGCCGGTCGTTGGCGTAGCGCGTCGCGTATTCGAGTGCGGCCCTG
>Ga0209051_1000240_pt1 | contig 92221 bp, 92 predicted proteins | sample AraplaCvi_mMS_r2_2_FD_184286 | JGI IMG/M metagenome (GOLD analysis project Ga0209051, IMG submission 184286) | Arabidopsis root microbial communities from North Carolina, USA - plate scrape MF_Cvi_mMS_r2 (SPAdes) (version 2) | ecosystem: Host-associated > Plants > Roots > Endosphere | place...
AGGGAGCGAGCCATTCGAGACGCTGCTCGTAGCCCTTCTTGTTGAAGTCCCCGTTCGCGTCGAAGTCGGTCAACGGGAACGAGAGCAGGCCGGAGCCCATGATGGATTTGAGTTCTTGAGGGTTCATCGAGACACCAATGAGAGTGAGTTGAAAATGGATCCTGGGGCGCTTAGTCGAGTTTGATGCCCGCGTCGGCCACCACCTTGGCCCAGCGCGCGCGTTCCTTGCCGAAGAACTGCTCTTCCTCGGCCGGCGCCATGGTCACGACCTCGGCGCCCTGGCCTGCGAGGCGCGAGCGGATGTCGGCTGAGCGGATGACGGTGATCAGTTCCTTGTTGAGGCGCTGCACGATGGCGTCGGGCGTGCCCTTGGCCACCCGCACGCCTTGCCAGGTGCCCGACTCGAAGCCGGCCACGCCCTGCTCCGCGATGGTGGGCACTTCGCCGATCAGCGGCATGCGCGTCGCTTTCGAGACGCCGAGCACCTTGAGCTTGCCGCTCTGCACATGAGGCAGGGTGGCGAGCATGCCGTTCATCAGGATCTGCGTCTGGCCCGCCACCGTGTCCTGCACCGCCTGCACGCCGCCCTTGTAGGGCACGTACTGCCAGCGCGCCCCGCTCGCGCGCTCGAGCGCCACGCCGGCCAGGTGCGGCGCGCTGCCGGTGGCGGTCACGGCAAAATTGATTTCCGACTTCTTCGACAGCGCGACCAGTTCCTTCAGGTTGTTGGCCTGGACCGACGGGTGCACCACCAGCAGATGCGGCGAATAGGCCAGCATGGTCACGCCGCGCAGGTCCTTGGAAGGATCGAAAGGCAGCCGCGTATAGACCGAGGGGCTGATGGCGAGCGCGCCGACGTCGCACAGCAGCAGCGTGTAGCCGTCGGGCTTGGACTTGGCGACGAAATCGGCGCCGAGGTTGCCGTTGGCGCCCGGCTTGTTCTCGACGATGACCGGCTGGCCGAGCGCCTCCGACAACTGCTGGCTGATGGAGCGGGCAATGATGTCGGACGAACCGCCCGGCGGGTACGGCACCACGATGCGCACGGGCTTGGACGGCCAGTTGTCGGCGGCATGCACGCCACCGGCCGCAAGCACGCCGCCGCCGAGGGCGCCAAGCATCAGATCACGTCGTTTCAAGCTCATTCCAAGTCTCCTGCTGAGTTGTGTTGTCAGTCATCGTACAACTAGGAATGACACTTGTCCAGCATCTGCCCGAAATTTCTTCTCAGGAAGCCGCTGGCGGCGTCTTGGCCGCGGCCTGCTGGGCCGCTTCCTGCGCCACGCGCAGCCGTTCGCGGCTGTTGGTCAGGTGGATGCGCATGGCCGCCCGGGCCGACTCGGGATCGCGGCGGGCGATGGCCGCGTAGATTTCTTCGTGCTCGCGGTTGACGCGGCTCAGGTACTCGCCGCGCCGGTCGTAGTTGCGGATGGCGGTGATGCGCGTGCGCGGAATGATCGTGGTGCCCAGGTGGCTCATGATGTCCGCGAAGTACGGGTTGCCGGTGGCCTGGGCGATCTGCAGGTGGAAGCGGAAATCCGGCGCCACGGTGTCCCCCGCCACCGCCACGTTGCGCTCGAAATCGTCGAGCGCCTGGCGCATCGCGAGCAGCTGCTCCTCGGTGCGGCGCGTAGCGGCCAGCCCGGCGGATTCGGTTTCGAGGCTGATGCGCAGCTCGAGCACCGCCAGCACGTCCACCGAAGTGGCGATGTCGGCGGAATCGAGCCGGAACATGCCGGCCGCGCGCGGCTGCAGCACGAAGGTGCCGACGCCATGGTGCGTTTCCACCAGCCCGGCGGCCTGCAGCTTGGACAGCGCCTCGCGCACCACGGTGCGGCTGACGCCGAAGGATTGCATGATGGCCGACTCGGTCGGCAGCTTGTCGCCCGGGCGCAGTTGCTGGCTGCGGATCTTCTCGCCCAGGTCTTCCACCAGCCCGTGGGCGAGCCCTCGCGCCCGCGGCCGCGGGCGCCCCACGAAGGGCGTGCCGGCGGCAACTTCTGTCGCCGCGTCGGAAATTGAGGGATTACCCGCAGTCGTCTGGACCATGGTCACGATAATAATCCCGCATTAGTTGTACGACAACAGATAACTTATCAGGCCAGCAAAAATGTCGACGTCTCATCAAGCCCCCCACCCCCCGCTCCACCGGATTCTGCTGACCGGCGCCGCCGGCGGACTGGGCAAGGTCCTGCGCGAACGCCTGCGCCCCTATGCCCGGATCTTGCGCCTGTCCGACATTGCCGCCCTCTCCCCTTCCGAGGGTGCGCACGAAGAAGTCGTCCCCTGCGATCTTTCGGACAAGGCCGCGGTCCACGCGCTGGTCGAGGGCTGCAGCGCCATCGTGCACCTGGGCGGCGTTTCGGTCGAGCGCCCGTTCGAGGAAATTCTCGAGGCCAACATCAAGGGCGTCTTCAACGTCTACGAAGCCGCGCGCCGCCACGGCGTGAAGCGCGTGGTGTTCGCCAGCTCCAACCACGTGATCGGCTTCTACAAGCAGACCGAACACATCGACGCCCATGCCCCGCGCCGGCCCGACGGCTACTACGGCCTGTCGAAGTCCTTCGGCGAGGACATGGCGCAGTTCTATTTCGACCGCTGGGGCATCGAGACGGTGAGCATCCGCATCGGCTCGTCCTTCCCCGAGCCGCTCAACCGCCGCATGATGAGCACCTGGCTCAGCTACCGCGACCTGACCACGCTGATCGAGAAATCGCTCTTCACGCCCGACGTGAAGCACACGGTGGTCTACGGCATGTCCAACAACCGCGACGTCTGGTGGGACAACAGCGCGGCCGCCCACCTGGGCTTCGTGCCGCAGGACAGCTCCGAGGTGTTCCGCGACAAGGTCGAGGCGCAGCCACCCGTGGCGCCGACCGATCCCAACGCCATCTACCAGGGCGGCGCGTTCACGGCGCAGGGACCCTTCGGCGATGCAGGCTGAGCTCGTCCTCGATGCGCGCAACGGCACCGGCGAAAGCCCGGTGTGGCATGCCGCGGAACAGGCGCTCTACTGGGTCGACATTCCGGCGCGCGCGCTGAACCGCTGGCATGCGAGCGAAGGCCATGCCCGTTGGCATGCGGATGAAATGATTGCCTGCATCGCGCCGCGCGCCGATGCGCCCGGCGCCTGGATCGCCGGCATGGAAAGCGGCCTCTTCTCGCTCGCGCCGCAGGCCGGCGGCACGCTGGCCGCCACCGCGCTCGCCCCCGTGGCGCACGCCATGCCCGCGATGCGCTTCAACGATGGCCGCTGCGACCGCCAAGGCCGCTTCTGGGCCGGCACGATGCTGCAGGACATGACCGCCGGCGCGCGCGTCGGCCGGCTCTACAGCTACGCCAGGGGCAGCGCCGCAGCCGCCATGCGCCTGGACGATTTCATCGTGCCCAACGGGCTTGCCTTCAGCCCCGACGGCCGCACGATGTACCTCTCGGATTCGCATCCCGCGGTGCAGGCCATCTGGGCCTTCGACTACGACACCGACGCCGGCACGCCGCACAACCGCCGCCTGTTCGCCGACATGAAGCCGCTGCCCGGCCGCCCCGACGGCGCGGCAATCGACGCCGACGGCTGCTACTGGATCTGCGGCAACGACGCCGGCCTGGTGCACCGCTTCACGCCCGATGGCAGGCTCGACCGCTCGCTCGAGGTGCCGGTGAAGAAGCCCGCGATGTGCGCCTTCGGAGGCCCGGCGCTCGACACGCTCTTCGTCACCTCGATCCGGCCCGGCGGCATCGACCTGTCGGACCAGCCCCTGGCCGGCGGCGTGTTCGCGCTGCGCCCCGGCGTGGCGGGCGTTCCCGAGCCGGCGTTCGGCGGCTGACTTTTTTCTTCTTTCCTTTTTACGACAACCACCAAGCAGAGGACGAGACAATGAAACTCCACAAGACCCTGATCGCACTTGCCGTGGGCGCCGCAGCCGCGCTCACCACACTGGCTGCCAGCGCCACCGAGTTCCGCTCGGCCGACATTCATCCCGACGACTACCCGACCGTGACCGCGGTCAAGTTCATGAGCGAGCGGCTCAAGGCGCTCTCGGGCGGCAAGCACAGCATCAAGGTGTTCAACAACAGCTCGCTCGGCAGCGAAAAGGACACCATCGAGCAGACCAAGATCGGCGCGCTGCAGATGGTGCGCGTGAACATCGCCCCGATGAACAACATCTGCGCCGAGACGCAGGTGCCCACCATGCCCTTCCTGTTCCGCTCGGTCGACCACCTGCACAAGGTGCTCGACGGCCCGATCGGCGAGGAGATCCTGAAGTCGTGCGAGAAGCAGGGCTTCGTCGGCCTCGCCTACTACGACAGCGGCGCGCGCTCGATGTTCACGGCCAAGAAGCCGGTGCGCAGCTTTGCCGACATGAAGGGCCTGAAGGTGCGCGTGCAGCAGTCCGACCTGTGGGTGTCGATGCTCGAAGCCATGGGTGCCAACGCCACGCCGATGCCCATGGGCGAGGTCTACACGGGCCTGAAGACCGGCCTGATCGACGCCGCCGAAAACAACTACCCGACCTATGAAAGCGCCCGCGCCTTCGAAGTGGCCAAGTACTACAGCAAGACCGAGCACTCGATGGCGCCCGAGATGCTGCTGTTCTCCAAGCGCGTGTGGGACAAGCTCTCGGCCGAGGAGCAGGGCTGGATCCGCCAGGCCGCCAAGGAGTCGGTGCCCTACATGCGCAAGCAGTGGGAAGAGCGCGAGATCAAGTCGCTCGCCACGGTGAAGGCCGGCGGCGCCGAGATCATCGAGGTCGACAAGGCGCCGTTCCAGGCCGCGATGAAGCCGGTGTACGACAAGTTCATCACGGACGCGAAGCTCAAGGACCTGGTCAAGCGCGTGCAGGACACGAAGTAAGCAAATCCATCTGCTGATTGGCTCCTTCCCCTTCCGGGGGAAGGTTGGGATGGGGGCACGACGGCGCTGGCATAGAGACGCTGCTTGCCCCCACCCCTGCCCTCCCCCGGAAGGGGAGGGAGTAAGACAGAGAAGAACTTTCATGTACACCAAACTTTGCCGCACCCTCGCCCGTGCCTGCATGTGGTTGGGCATCCTCGGGCTCGTCGCGGTGATCTGCGCCGTGAGCTGGCAGGTGTTCGGCCGCTATGTGCTCAACAACACCCCCACCTGGGCTGAAAGCCTGGCGCTGCTGCTGGTGCTCTACGTCACGATGTTCGGCGTCGCCGTCGGCGTGCGCGACGCGGGCCACATCGGCCTCGAATCCTTTCTCGTGCTCGCGCCCGACTGGCTGCGGCTGAAGATGGAATACCTGATCCACGCGCTGATCCTGCTGTTCGGCCTGGCCATGGCCTGGAATTGCGCCTCCCTTGCCGAATCGGTGTGGGACTACCGGCTGCCCACGCTCTGGATCTCCGAGGGCTGGAAATACGTGCCCGCCTCGGCGGCCGGCGTCCTCATCGTGATGTTCTCCATCGAACACATCATCGCGCTCGCCCAAGGCCGCGAAGTCGAACCCGCCTGGGGATAACCAATGCACACCCCCAGGCTTCGCGCACTTCGTGTCGCTTCTCCACCCCCCTTGCAGGGGGCAATGCCTGCGGCCCGGCAAAGCCGGTTCCGCGGCATTCCCCGAACAGTCCATTGCGCCCCCACCACCGGCGAGGCGGCCAGATCATGACCATTCCTCTGTTGATTCTTTGCCTCTCGTTCACGCTCTTCCTGCTGCTGGGCGTGCCGGTCGCTTTCTCCATCGGCCTCTCGGCCCTGTCCACGCTGCTGTATGAAGGCCTGCCGCTGGAGGTCGGCTTCCAGCAGATGACCTCGGGCATGGGCATCTTCTCGTTCCTTGCGATTCCGTTCTTCATCTTTGCCGGCGAGCTGATGCTCTACGGCGGCATCGCGGACCGCATCGTCAACTTCGCGCGCAACCTCGTGGGCCACGTGCGCGGCGGGCTCGGCATGTCGAACGTGGTGGCCTGCACGCTGTTCGGCGGCGTCTCGGGCTCGCCCGTGGCGGACGTCTCGGCCATGGGCGCCGTGATGATCCCGATGATGAAGAAGGAGGGCTACCACGCCGACTACGCCGTCAACGTGACGACCCATGCGGCCCTCGTCGGCGCGCTGATGCCGACCAGCCACAACCTGATCATCTATTCGCTCGCGGCGGGCGGCAAGGTGTCGATCGCGGCACTGATCCTGGCGGCGCTGCTGCCGGCGGCGGTGCTCACCCTCAGCAACCTCGCGGCCGCCTACCTGGTGGCGGTGAAGCGCGGCTATCCGGCCGGCAGCTTCCCGGGCTGGGCCATCGTGGCGCGCTCGTTCGCGGCGGCGCTGCCGGGCCTGTTCATCGTGGTGCTGATCCTCGGCGGCATCCTGTCGGGCATCTTCACGGCAACGGAGTCGGCGGCCGTGGCGGTGCTCTATGCGCTGGCGCTCACCATCTTCGTCTACCGCACGCTGAAGTGGGAGCACTTCGTGAAGGCGGCCTCGAAAGCAGTGCGCACCACCGGCGTGATCCTGCTGCTGATCGGCATCTCGAGCACCTTCGGCTACCTGATCAGCCTGTATGGCGTGGCCGAGCTCACGGGCCAGATGCTGTCGCAGATCACGAGCACGCCGTGGGTGATCTTCCTGCTCATCAACATCATCCTGTTCGTGCTGGGCACCTTCCTCGACATGGCGGCAACGATCCTGCTGTGCACGCCGATCTTCCTGCCGATCGCGCAGCACTACGGCATGAGCTCGGTGCAGTTCGGCATCGTGATGCTGATCAACTGTGCACTCGGCCTGAACACGCCGCCGGTGGGCACCACGCAGTTCGTGGGCTGTGCGATCGGCGGCGTGTCGGTGGGCACGGTGATGAAGACCATCTGGCCGTTCTACGGCGCGCTGATCTTCGCGCTGGCGGTGGTCACCTTCGTGCCGGCGTTCTCGACCTGGCTGCCGAGCATGTTCATGGTGGTGAAGTAACAGCAGCCAAGACAGAGGTTCCGCGATGACCGATCCGAACACCCGAGCACCGCTCTTCATCCGCATGCACGCGGCGGACAACGTCGCCATCGTGGCCAACGACGGCGGCCTGCCCGCCGGCACCGTGCTCGCGTCCGGCCTCGTGCTGGTCGACAAGGTGCCGCAGGCACACAAGGTGGCGCTGGAAGACATTCCCGAAGGCGGCGTGGTGCGGCGCTACAACGTGCCGATCGGCTATGCCCTGAAGCCGATCCCGGCCGGCAGCTGGGTGCACGAGCGCCTGCTGCAGATGCCCGCCGCGCGCGAGCTCGAAGGCCTGCCGATCGCCACCGTGCGGCCGCCCGCGCAGCCGCCGCTCGAGGGCTATACCTTCGAGGGCTACCGCAACCTCGACGGGTCGGTGGGCACGCGCAACATCCTTGCCATCACGCAGACCGTGCAGTGCGTGGCGGGGGTGGTCGATTTCGCCGTGCAGCGCATCAAGGCCGAGCTGCTGCCCAAGTACCCCCACGTCGACGACGTGGTGGGCCTGTCTCACAGCTACGGCTGCGGCGTGGCCATCGATGCGCCCGATGCCGTCATTCCGATCCGCACGCTGCGCAACATCAGCCTCAACCCGAACTTCGGCGGCGAGGTGATGGTCATCAGCCTGGGCTGCGAGAAGCTGCAGCCCGAGCGCCTGCTGCCGCCGGGCAGCATCGCGCTGGTGGACGAGCGCAATGTGGCCGACGTGGGCGAGACGGCCAATGCCAAGCTCGACGTGGTGTGCCTGCAGGACGACGCGCACGTCGGCTTCATGTCGATGATCGACTCGATCATGCGGCAGGCCGAGGAGCATCTGGAGCGGCTCAACGCCCGCCGGCGCGAGACCGTGCCGGCCAGCGAGCTGGTGGTGGGCGTGCAGTGCGGCGGCAGCGACGCGTTTTCGGGCGTCACGGCCAATCCGGCCGTGGGCTTCTGCACCGACCTGCTGGTGCGCGCCGGCGCCACGGTGATGTTCTCGGAAGTGACCGAGGTGCGCGACGGCATCGACCAGCTCACCTCGCGCGCCACCACCCCCGAGGTGGCCGAGGCCATGATCCGCGAGATGGCCTGGTACGACGCCTACTTGGACCGCGGCCGCGTCGACCGCAGCGCCAACACCACGCCGGGCAACAAGAAGGGCGGGCTCTCGAACATCGTGGAGAAGGCCATGGGCTCGATCGTCAAGAGCGGCAGCGCGCCGATCTCCGGCGTGGTCTCGCCGGGCGAGAAGGCCAGGCAGAAGGGCCTGCTCTATGCCGCCACGCCTGCCAGCGACTTCATCTGCGGCACGCTGCAGCTGGCCGCCGGCATGAACCTGCACGTGTTCACCACCGGCCGCGGCACGCCCTACGGCCTGGCCGAGGTGCCGGTGATCAAGGTGGCCACGCGCAGCGACCTGGCGCGCCGCTGGCACGACCTGATGGACGTGAACGCGGGCCGCATCGCCGACGGCGACGCCACCATCGAGGACATCGGCTGGGAGCTGTTCCGCCTGATGCTCGACGTGGCCAGCGGCCGCAGGAAGACCTGGGCCGAACAGTGGAAGCTGCACAACGCGCTGGTGCTGTTCAACCCGGCACCCGTGACCTGAACCCACCGACCTCGAAAGGAACATCCATGGAAGACCTCAAGGGCAAGACAGCGCTGGTTACCGGCGCCAGCACCGGCATCGGCGCCGCCGTGGCGATTGCGTTCGCGGCGCGCGGCATGCGCGTGGCGGTGCACTACAACAGCTCGGCCGATGCCGCCAACCAGGTCGTCGAGACCATCCGCAAGGCCGGCGGCGACGCCTTTGCACTGCAGGCCGACGTGCGCGACACCGCCGCGATCCGCGAATGCGTCAAGCAGGCGGCGGCGCGCTTCGGCCGCATCGACGTGCTGGTGAACAACGCCGGCAGCCTGGTCAAGCGCGTGCCCATCGCCGAGTTCGACGATGCGCTGTTCGACGAGGTGATGCACATCAACGCACGCTCGGTGCTCGCGTTTGCGCGCGAGGTGGTGCCGCTGATGCGCACCCAGGGCGGCGGCAACATCATCAACGTGACCTCGGTCGCGGCGCGCACCGGCGGCGGGCCGGGCGCCTACCTGTACGCGGGCTCCAAGGGCTTCGTGAGCACGGCCACGCACGGACTCGCGAGGGAGCTCGTCGGCGACAGCATCCGCGTCAACGCGGTGGCGCCCGGCGTGATCCAGACGCCGTTCCAGGACCGCTTCTCGACGCCCGCAATGCTCGAATCGTTCCGCACTGCCATTCCCATGGGCCGCATCGGCACGCCCGACGAATGCGTGGGCGCCTTCCTCTACCTGGCTTCGGAACAGCTTTCGGGCTACGTGACCGGCCAGGTGATCGAAGTGAATGGCGGGCAGTACATGCCCTGACGCGGCAGAGCGCGCTTTTCGAGACACGGGAATCAGATCAATAACGGAGACAACAACTGATGAAGAGAAGCAGATTCCTTGGCGGCCTCGCCACCCTTTCGGCCGCATGCGCCCTTTCGCTCGGGTTCGCCGCGCCCGCCGCGGCGCAGGCGGGCGACTTTCCGAACCGCACGATCGAGCTGCTGGTGCCCTACCAGCCGGGCGGCGGCACCGACGGCCTGGCGCGCGCCTTCTCCGAGGCCAGCCGCAAGCACATCTCGCAGAGCATCGTGATCGTCAACCGCCCGGGCGCGGGCGGCGCCATCGGCTGGACCGAGGTGATCAACGCCAAGCCCGACGGCTACAAGCTCGCGGTGCTCACGGTGGAACTGCTGACGCTGCCACACCTGGGCCTGGCCAAGTTCAACTACGACGACTTCCAGCCCATCGCGCAGCTCAACGCCGACCCGGCCGCCATCACCGTCAAGGCCGATGCGCCGTGGAACACGATCGAGGAATTCCTGGCGGCGGCAAGGAAGTCGCCCGAGGGCGTGCGCGTCGGCAACTCGGGCAACGGCTCGATCTGGCACCTGGCGGCCGCAGCGCTCGAAGACAAGACCGGCACCAGGTTCGGCCATATCCCGTTCCAGGGTGCGGCGCCCGCGGTGCTGGCGCTGCTGGGCGGACACATCGAGGCCGTGGCGGTAAGCCCGGCCGAAGTCACGACGCATGTGCAGTCCGGCAAGCTCAAGGTGCTGATGGTCATGGCCGACAAGCGCGTGAAGGGCTTCGACAAGGTGCCTACCGCCAAGGAGCGCGGCATCGACCTGTCGATCGGCACCTGGCGCGGCCTCGGCGCCCCCAAGAACACGCCGCCCGAAGTGATGGCCAAGCTGCGCGAGATCACGGCCAGGACGGCCGCCGAGCCGCTCATGCACGAGGTGATGGACCGGCAGAACCTCGGCTACGTCTACACGGACGGCGCAGTGTTCAAGGAAACCCTGGCCAAGGACAACGCCTACTTCAAGGCGCTGATCGCCAAACTCAACATCAAGCCATGAACCGCCGCACTCCCATCCTTCGCGCGCTTCAGGGCGCGGCTGCGCTGCTGTCCGTTGCCGCCATGGGCCACGCCTGGGCCGCCACCTGGGTCTACGTGTCCAACGCCGACAGCCAGGAGATCTCGGTGCTCGAGCTGGATCGCGCGGAAGGCGTGCTCAAGCCGGTGCAGACGCTCAACGTCGGCGGCACGGTGATGCCGATGGCCGTGAGCCACGACAAGCGCGTGCTCTACGCCGCACTGCGCTCGCAGCCGTTCCGCGTGGTCAGCATGTCGATCGACACGGCCACCGGCAAGCTGCAGAAGCTCGGCGAGGCGCCGCTGGCCGACAGCATGGCCAACATCGACCTCGACGCGAGCGGCAAGTGGCTCTTCGCGGCTTCCTACCAGGGCGGCAAGATTTCGGTCAACGCCATCGGCAAGGACGGCGCGGTGGGCCCGATCCAGCAGCTGGTCCAGACCGGGCCGAACGCGCATGCGGTCCACGCCGATGCGGGCAACCGCTTCGTGCTCGCCACCAGCCTGGGCGGCGACCACGTGTCGAGCTGGCGCTTCGATGCGGACAAAGGGCTGCTGTCGGCCAACGATCCGCCGCTGACCATGGGCACCGCCAAGTCGGGGCCGCGCCACTTCGTCTGGGACAAGGCGCAGCGGCACGTCTACCTGCTGAACGAGCTCGACGCGTCCCTGCAGGTGTACGCATGGGACGCGGCGCGCGGCACGCTCAAGCTGGAGCAGAGCACCACCACGCTGCCGCCGGGCTTCACGGGCAAGCCCTGGGCGGCCGACCTGCACCTGACGCCCGACGGGCGCTTCCTGTACGCCTCGGAGCGCACCTCGAGCACGCTCTCGGCGTTCAGGGTGGACGCGGCGAGCGGCCAGCTGCAGCCGCTGGGCCAGACGCCGACCGAGAAAGGGCCGCGCGGCTTCGCGATCGATTCCAGCGGCCGCTACCTGATTGCCGCCGGGCAGGAGTCGCACGGCGTTTCGCTGTACCCCATCGATTCCGCGACCGGTGCGCTGGGCAAGCCTTCGCGCATCGCCGCGGGCAAGAACCCGAACTGGATCGAAATCGTCGACGCACCGTGACGCGACGACGGCCATCAACATCATCAAAGGAGATATCGCCATGCAACGCCGCACATTGATCCGCACCGCCCTCGCCTCTTCGCTCGCCGCGGGCCTGCCCGCATTCGCGCAGGGCCCCGGCAACTGGCCCACGGGCAAGGCCATCACCTACCTCGTGCCCTTTCCCGCGGGCGGCACGACCGACGTGCTGGCCCGCCTGATCGGCCAGAAGCTCGGCCCGGTGCTGGGCACGAGCGTGATCATCGACAACAAGGGCGGCGCCGGCGGCAGCGTGGGCTCGGAAATCGGCTCGCGCGCAGCACCCGACGGCTTCACGATGGTGGGCGGCACGATCAGTTCGCACGCCATCAACGTGAGCCTGTATCCGAAGCTCGGCTACGACCCGCAGAAGTCGTTTGCCCCGGTGACGCTGATCGGCACCAACCCGCTGGTGCTGGTGGTCAACCAGGCCAGCCCCTACAAGACGCTGAAGGACGTGCTGGAAGCCAGCAAGACCAAGTCGGGCGGGCTCTCGTCGGCCTCGGCCGGCACCGGCACTTCGCAGCACCTGTCGCTCGAACTGCTGGCGTTCAAGTCGGGCGTGAAATTCACGCACATTCCTTACAAGGGCAGCGGCCCGGCAATCCAGGACGTGATCGGCGGCCAGGTCGACATGATGTTCGACACCACGGTGGTGGCGGGTCCGCACATCCAGAGCGGCAAGCTGCGCGCCATTGCCGTGACCTCGGCCAAGCGCCTGGCCTCGATGCCCGACGTGCCGACGGTTGCGGAGTCCGGCATCGCGGGCCTGCAGGACTTCGAGGTGCTGTCGTGGCAGGCGATCTTCGTGCCCGCGGGCACGCCGGCGCCCATCGTCGAGCGGCTGCACACCGAGATCCGCAAGATCCTCGCCACGCCCGAGATGCAGGAAAAGCTCAAGGGCTTCGGCATGGAGCCCGCCGACCTCGGCACGGCAAAGATCGCGGCCTTCCAGAAGGCCGAGGTCGAGAAGTGGGCGCAGGTGATCAAGGCCGCGGGCATCAAGGCCGACTGACGCCGGCCGGGGCGCCCGCAAGGCGCGTCCCGGACACGGGAAACGGCGCGCCGTATACAAGGGAAGCCTCCTACTTCCGGGCCGCCGGGCGCTTTATAGAATGCCCCTCCGATTCGCACTCCAGGCATTCCACGCCTCCCACACGTGTCCGACCGCTCTGCCGTACTGCCCCAATACCTGTTCCCCAAGCAGGCCCTGACGAACTTCGCCGGCTGGGTCGCGGGCAAGGAACGCGGCGCCGTCACCACCTGGATCATCCGGCGCTTCGTTGCCAAGTACGGCGTCGACATGGACGAGGCGCTCGAATCCGACATCAACCACTACAAGAGCTTCAACCAGTTCTTCACGCGCGCGCTCAAGCCCGGCGTGCGGCCGCTCGCGCAGGCCGACCTCGTGTGCCCGGTGGACGGCGCGATCAGCCAGTTCGGCGCCATCGAGGGCGACCAGATCTTCCAGGCCAAGGGCCACAACTACAGCACCACCGCGCTGGTCGGCGGCGACGCGGTGCTCGCGGCGCGCTTCGCGCACGGCAGCTTCGCCACGCTGTACCTGAGCCCGAAGGACTATCACCGCATCCACATGCCGTGCGAGGGGCGCCTGGTGCGCATGATCCACGTGCCCGGCGACCTGTTCTCGGTCAACCCGGTCACCGCGCGCGGCGTGCCCGGGCTGTTCGCGCGCAACGAGCGCGTGGTGTGCGTCTTCGAATCGGCGCATGGCCCCTTCGTGCTGGTGCTGGTGGGCGCCACCATCGTCGGCAGCATGGCCACCGTGTGGCACGGCGTGGTCAATCCGCCGCGCGGCGGCGAGCTGCGCGAATGGCACTACGCCGACCAGCAGATCGTGCTCGGGCAGGGCGAGGAGATGGGCCGCTTCCTGCTCGGCTCCACTGTCGTCATGCTGTTCCCGCCCCCCCCGCTGGCCTTCAACCCCGACTGGGCGCCCACCCGGCCGGTCCGGCTGGGCGAAGCCATGGCCAATTTCGCGAATTTGTGAAGCTTTGTCTCAGGGCCCGCATGCAGCATGCACCCGTAGCTATAAAACTAGTAGCATCGTGATCCTTGCGCTATAGTCGCCCGCCAACGCGCGGTCCTGTAGCGAGCCAACAAGAACGCGAGGCACCGGCCCTGCCCAGGACCGATGGCCCGCCCAGCCCCGAGGAGATGATGTCGATGAGTACCAAGGAAAACGCAGCCGTCAGCCAGCTGCTTGCGCTTCTCGAGGCCCGCTACGCACTTCGCGTGCTCTGGGCGCTGCGCGACGGCCATGCCCAGACCTTCCGGCTGCTGCAGGACAGCGTCGGCAGCATCACCCCCAACACGCTCAACACCCGCATCAAGGAACTGCGCGAGGCCGGCCTCGTGAGCCACGGCGGCGACGGCTACAGCCTCACGGTGAGCGGACAGGACCTCCTGAAGCGGCTCTCGGACCTTCAGGCCTTCGCGGGCAAGTGGCAGCTGGGCCAGGTCAAGAAGGCCGCGGCACCGGCGGCGCCCACGCCCGCGGCACCTTCGTCGTCTTCGCCTTCGGCGCCTTCTTCTTCCTCCTCCCCGGGCGCACCGCCCTCTGCCCCGCCTGCGGCGCCGTCCCCGCCTTCCTCCGTCCCGCCTCTTGACACCGGCAATTGAGCAGGCCGGCGGGGCCGCTGCCGGGCGTCGGTAAACTCCGCGCCTTCGGTCCGTTTATCCATCCACCTTCCATCCTCCCATTGACGCAAGGAGCGTTCAACATGCCTACCACTCCCTCCGGCCTGCAATACGAAGACACCACCGTGGGCGACGGCGCAGAAGCCAAGGCCGGCCAGCACGTGCACGTGCACTACACCGGCTGGCTCTACAACGACGGCGTGCAAGGCGCCAAGTTCGACTCGAGCCGCGACCGCAACGACCCGTTCGCGTTCTCGCTGGGCGCCGGCCAGGTCATCAAGGGCTGGGACGAAGGCGTTGCCGGCATGAAGATCGGCGGCAAGCGCACGCTGATCATTCCGGCTTCGCTGGGCTACGGCGCGCGCGGCGCGGGCGGCGTGATCCCGCCGAACGCCACGCTGAAGTTCGACGTCGAACTGCTCGACGCGCACTGAGATCGCCCCCCCGGGGGCCGCGCGCACGGCGTGCCGCGGCACCCTTGCGCCGGCGCCTTTGTTCCCGTTGCGGCCTCCCGGCCGCATTTTTTCGCTTGAAAAGCCCCTGACCAGCCCCAAGTGGCTGGCTATCGTTTGTTTCCCGGCCCCCGCCGGTTCTTTGAAAAATGTCTGACCCGCAACAATCCGCACAGAATTCGCAAATGCTGCAAGGCGAGCCAAGCCCCGAAGAACTGGAAGCCGCACAGGCTGCCAACGAAGCGGAGGCGCAGGACGCGCTGGCCGCGGCCCAGGGTGAACTCGCTGCCCTGCAGGCCAGGAACGCCGAACTGTCCGACCAGTACCTGCGCGCCCAGGCCGACGTCCAGAACGCCCGCCGCCGCGCCGACGACGAAATCACCAAGGCGCGCAAGTTCGCGATCGAAGCCTTTGCCGAGAGCCTGCTGCCGGTGACCGACAGCCTCGAAGCCGGCCTGGCCATCAAGGACGCCACGCCCGAACAGATCCGCGAAGGCGCCGAAGCCACGCTGCGCCAGCTCAAGAGCGCGCTCGAACGCAACAAGGTGATCGAGGTGGCCCCCGCTCCCGGCGCCAGGTTCGACCCGCACCAGCACCAGGCCATCTCGGTGGTGCCCGCTCCCGAGCAGGAGCCCAACACCGTGGTGACCGTGCTCCAGAAGGGCTACACCATCAACGACCGCGTGCTGCGCCCGGCGCTGGTCACGGTCAGCGCCCCCAAGTAAGCGGCGCGGCACACACGATTCCCATAGGAAATCCACGCTTCATACCTTGAATCGCGCCGGGTTATCCACAAGTTCATAACAACATATTTTTCAGGCTTTCAGGAGTAAGAACATGGCAAAGATCATCGGCATCGACCTCGGCACCACCAACTCGTGCGTGTCGATCATGGAAGGCAACACCACGCGTGTGATCGAGAACTCGGAAGGTGCGCGCACCACGCCGTCGATCGTGGCCTACCAGGAAGACGGCGAAGTGCTGGTCGGTGCCTCGGCCAAGCGCCAGGCCGTGACCAATCCCAAGAACACGCTGTACGCGATCAAGCGCCTGATCGGCCGCAAGTTCGAGGAGAAGGAAGTCCAGAAGGACATCGACCTGATGCCCTACACCATCGCGAAGGCCGACAACGGCGACGCGTGGGTGGAAGTGCGCGGCAAGAAGATCGCGCCCCAGCAGGTCAGCGCCGACATCCTGCGCAAGATGAAAAAGACCGCCGAAGACTATCTCGGCGAGCCCGTGACCGAAGCCGTGATCACGGTGCCGGCCTACTTCAACGACGCGCAGCGCCAGGCCACCAAGGACGCCGGCCGCATCGCGGGCCTGGACGTCAAGCGCATCATCAACGAACCTACCGCTGCTGCCCTGGCCTTCGGCCTCGACAAGCAGGACAAGGCCGACCGCAAGATCGCCGTGTATGACCTCGGCGGCGGCACCTTCGACATCTCGATCATCGAGATCGCGGACGTCGACGGCGAGAAGCAGTTCGAAGTGCTGTCGACCAACGGCGACACCTTCCTGGGCGGCGAAGACTTCGACCAGCGCATCATCGACTACATCATTGCCGAGTTCAAGAAAGAGCAAGGCGTGGACCTGGGCAAGGACGTGCTCGCGCTGCAGCGCCTGAAGGAAGCGGCCGAAAAGGCCAAGATCGAGCTGTCGAACAGCGCGCAGACCGACATCAACCTGCCCTACATCACGGCCGATGCCTCGGGTCCGAAGCACCTGAACATCAAGCTCACGCGCGCCAAGCTCGAAAGCCTGGTCGACGAGCTGGTCGAGCGCACCATCGCGCCCTGCCGCCTGGCCATCAAGGACGCCGGCATCAGCGTGTCGGACATCAACGACGTGATCCTGGTCGGCGGCATGACCCGCATGCCCAAGGTGCAGGAAAAGGTGAAGGCCTTCTTCGGCAAGGAGCCGCGCAAGGACGTGAACCCCGATGAAGCCGTGGCCGTCGGCGCCGCCATCCAGGGCCAGGTGCTCTCGGGCGACCGCAAGGACGTGCTGCTGCTGGACGTGACCCCGCTGTCGCTGGGCATCGAGACCATGGGCGGCGTGATGACCAAGATGATCACGAAGAACACCACGATCCCGACGAAGTTCGCGCAGACCTTCTCCACCGCCGAGGACAACCAGCCGGCCGTGACCATCAAGGTGTTCCAGGGCGAGCGCGAGATCGCCTCGGGCAACAAGCTGCTGGGCGAATTCAACCTCGAAGGCATTCCGCCGGCAGCGCGCGGCACGCCGCAGATCGAGGTGAGCTTCGACATCGACGCCAACGGCATCCTGCACGTGGGCGCCAAGGACAAGGGCACCGGCAAGGAAAACAAGATCACCATCAAGGCGAACTCGGGCCTGTCGGAAGACGAGATCCAGAAGATGGTGAAGGACGCCGAGCTCAACGCGGCCGAGGACAAGAAGAAGGTCGAGCTCGCGCAGGCCCGCAACCAGGGCGAAGCCATGGTGCACAGCGTGAAGAAGTCGCTCGGCGAGCACGGCGCGAGCCTGGACGCCGGCGAGAAGGAAAAGATCGAAGCCGCGATCAAGGACCTGGAAGAAGTCCTCAAGGGCGAAGACAAGGCCTCGATCGAGGAAAAGACCAACACGCTGATGACCGCGAGCCAGAAGCTCGGCGAGAAGATGTACGCCGATGCGCAGGCCGCGGCCGGCGCCGCCGGCGGCCCGGGTGCCGCTGCTGCTGGCCCGGAAGCTGCAAGCGCACCGGCCGACGACAACGTGGTCGACGCCGAGGTCAAGGAAGTCAAGAAGGGCTGATCCTCAGCCCTTCGAACGAGGCTGGACCACCTGACCGGGTGTTCCAGCCTTTCTCGCTTCAAGTTACGGCTTCCCGCCAGCCCCGACCGAACCAGCCATGGCCACAAAACGCGACTACTACGAGACCCTCGGCGTTCCCAAGAACGCGAGCGAGGAGGAAATCAAGAAGGCTTATCGCAAGCTTGCGATGAAGCACCACCCGGACCGCAACCACGGCGACACCACCAAGGACGCCGAGTCCAAGTTCAAGGAGGTCAAGGAAGCCTACGAAATGCTGTCGGACGCGCAGAAACGCGCGGCCTACGACCAGTACGGCCACGCCGGCGTCGACCCCAACATGCGCGGCGGCCCCGGTGCCGAAGGCTTCGGCGGCTTTGCGGAGGCCTTTGGCGACATCTTCGGCGACGTGTTCGGCGGCGCGCGCGGGCGCACCAGCGGCGGGCGCCAGGTGTTCCGCGGCAGCGACCTGAGCTATGCGATGGAAGTCACGCTGGAAGAAGCGGCCGAGGGCAAGGAAGCGCAGATCCGCATCCCCAGTTGGGACGACTGCGGCACCTGCAAGGGCACCGGCGCCAAGCCCGGCACCAAGCCCATCACCTGCACCACCTGCCACGGCGCCGGCGCCGTGCAGATGCGCCAGGGCTTCTTCAGCGTGCAGCAAACCTGCCCCACCTGCCACGGCAGCGGCAAGATCATTCCCGAGCCCTGCACCGTGTGCCATGGCCAGGGCAAGATCAAGAACAACAAGACGCTCGAGGTCAAGATCCCGGCCGGCATCGACGACGGCATGCGCATCCGCAGCACCGGCAACGGCGAGCCGGGCACCAACGGCGGGCCGCCCGGCGATCTCTACATCGAGATCCGCCTCAAGAAGCACGAACTGTTCGAGCGCGACGGCGACGACCTGCACTGCGTGGTGCCCGTCAGCATGACCACCGCGGCACTGGGCGGCGAGATCAGCGTGCCCACGCTCAAGGGCGCTGCCGCCATCGACATTCCCGACGGCACCCAGAGCGGCAAGCAGTTCCGCCTGCGCGGCAAGGGCATCAAGGGCGTGCGCTCCAGCTATCCGGGCGACCTGTACTGCCACGTGCGCGTCGAAACCCCGGTCAAGCTCACCGAGCACCAGCGCAAGCTGCTGAAGGAGCTCGACGAATCGCTCAAGAAGGGCGGCGACAAGCACAGCCCGACCGACAAGGGCTGGTTCGACAAGGCCAAGGAATTCTTCAGCTGAAGAAGAGGCGCCTGCCTGCAGCAAGGCGCACTTCGCTGCGCCCTGCCTCGACCTCCGGCCGGCGCCATCCTGGGGCCCGGCGCTGCCGATTCCCCTGTCTTTTCAAGTAGTTGGAAAGCGCGGCACGGACTCGCTCCGATGCCGCGCCGCTTCGCGCACGCGAACGGTGCCTGCCGACCTCGTTCGGTGCCGCGCACCATGACGACGCCGCCTCGGAACCTCGCCGACCACGCCTTGGCGCGCTTTCCCACGCCCACATGCGCGACATGCCCATCAAAAGATGGCGCGGGGATTGCTTTTATATATTTTTCGATTGAGCAATAAACCTAAACGCGACCCGGCGCGTTATTGGTCTGTAACCGCTTTGAGCCACCGGGAGCTCATTAGGAGGTGCTTTCGCCGGAAAAGATGCAATGACTGCATATGCCGATCGCCATAGGTATTTTCACTGGGCGGCAGGGTGGCGCTGAGTTCGATAGCCCGAACCCTGAAATTTAGCTGGAATTGCCAAATGCTGCGGGTTTTTCTCAGGAACTTTACTCGGCACTGTGGTTCTGATTTAACAAAGAATTTTCCGGGTGCACTCTTTGCTTTATGCTGTTTGTGCAGATGGAGATTAAGGGAGTTTCGATGGCTTGCAGCCATGGGCGGTACACCTTTAAAAAGTTGCTACGCGTTGCGGCTGCCGGCTTCGGGTCAATAAACCCGCAGACCTGATGGAGGCGTGACCATGGATGTGATCAGCAACTTTGCCGCCCGTTACGAGCGCACCCGCGAGGAAGTCCTCTCGCTGCAGGACTTCCTGGATATCTGCAAACGCGATCCCACCGCGTATGCCACCGCGTCCGAGCGGATGCTCAAGGCCATCGGCGAACCCGAGCTGGTCGACACGCGCAACGATTCCCGGCTTTCGCGGATCTTCGCGAACAAGGTCATCAAGATCTACCCGGCGTTCAAGGAGTTCTACGGCATGGAGGACGCCATCGAGCAGGTGGTGTCGTACTTCAGGCATGCCGCCCAGGGCCTGGAGGAAAAGAAGCAGATCCTCTATCTGCTCGGCCCCGTCGGTGGCGGCAAGAGCTCGATCGCCGAGCGCCTGAAGCAGCTCATGGAGCATGTACCCTTCTATGCCATCCAGGGTTCGCCGGTCAACGAAACGCCGCTGGGCCTCTTCGACGCTGCCGAAGACGGCGAGATCCTCGAGAAGGAATACGGCATCCCGCGGCGCTACCTGAACCGCATCCTCTCGCCCTGGGCCGTGAAGCGGCTCGAGGAGTACGGCGGCGACATCCGCCAGTTCAAGGTGGTCAAGCGCTACCCGTCGGTGCTGCGCCAGATCGCCGTGGCCAAGACCGAGCCCGGCGACGAGAACAACCAGGACATCTCCTCGCTGGTCGGCAAGATCGACATCCGCAAGCTCGAGACCTACGCCCAGGACGACCCCGACGCCTACGCCTATTCGGGGGGCCTGTGCCTGGCCAACCAGGGCCTGCTGGAGTTCGTGGAAATGTTCAAGGCGCCCATCAAGGTGCTGCATCCGCTGCTCACGGCCACCCAGGAAAGCAACTTCAAGGGCACCGAGGGCTTCGGCGCCATTCCATTCGACGGCATCGTGCTGGCGCACAGCAACGAGAGCGAATGGAAGGCCTTCCGCAACAACAAGAACAACGAGGCTTTCCTCGACCGCATTTACATCGTCAAGGTGCCCTACTGCCTGCGCGCCTCCGAGGAGATCAAGATCTACGAGAAGCTGGTGCGCAACTCGTCGCTCGCCAAGGCGCCGTGCGCCCCCGGAACGCTTCGCATGATGGCCCAGTTCTCGGTGCTCACTCGGCTGAAGGAGCCCGAGAACTCCAGCATCTACAGCAAGATGCAGGTCTACGACGGCGAGAACCTCAAGGACACCGACCCCAAGGCCAAGTCGATCCAGGAATACCGCGACTATGCCGGCGTCGACGAAGGCATGAGCGGCGTCTCGACCCGCTTCGCGTTCAAGATCATCTCGAAGGTGTTCAACTTCGACAGCTCCGAGGTGGCGGCCAACCCGGTGCACCTGATGTACGTGCTCGAGCAGCAGATCGAGCGCGAGCAGTTTCCGCCGGAAACCGAGCAGAAGTACATCAGCTACATCAAGGAGCTGCTGGCGCCGCGCTATGCCGAGTTCATCGGCAAGGAAATCCAGACCGCCTACCTGGAGAGCTACAGCGAGTACGGCCAGAACATCTTCGACCGCTACGTCACCTATGCCGACTACTGGATCCAGGACCAGGAGTTCCGCGACGTGGACACCGGCGAAGTGTTCGACCGCGCCTCGCTCAACGCCGAACTCGAGAAGATCGAGCGGCCCGCGGGCATCGGCAACCCGAAGGACTTCCGCAACGAGATCGTCAACTTCGTGCTGCGCGCCCGTGCCGGCAACGCCGGCCGCAACCCGGCGTGGACCAGCTACGAGAAGCTGCGCGCGGTGATCGAGAAGAAGATGTTCTCCAACACCGAGGAACTCCTGCCGGTGATCAGCTTCAACACCAAGAGCAGCGCCGACGAACAGAAGAAGCACGAGGACTTCGTGACCCGCATGGTCGAGAAAGGCTATACGGCCAAGCAGGTCCGCCTGCTCTGCGAGTGGTACCTGCGCGTGCGCAAGAGTTCATAGCGGGCAGTTCACAGCGGCGGGGCCCAAAAGGCTTCGCCCCCTTTTTGCAAGGAGCTTTGACAACATCGTGGCCATCCTGCAGCAGATCATCGACCGCCGGCTTTCGGGCAAGAACAAGTCCATTGGCAACCGCGAGCGCTTCCTCAGGCGCTACCGAGGGCAGATCCAGGAGGCCGTGCGGCGCGCGGTCAGCGGGCGCAACATCCGCGAACTGGAGCAAGGCGAAGATGTCACCCTGCCGCGCCACGATGTGTCCGAACCCGTCTTCGGCCATGCGCGCGGCGGCGACCGCGAATACGTGCACCCGGGCAACCAGGAATACCTGAAGGGCGACCGCATTGCGCGTCCGGAGGGACAGGCCGGCGGCGGCTCGGGAAGCGGCGAGGCCGGAGATAGCGGTGAGGGCGAGGACGACTTCGTGTTCCGCCTCACGCGCGAAGAGTTCATGCGCGTGTTCTTCGACGACCTGGCGCTGCCGCACCTCATTCGCACCCAGATCGCCGAGGTGCCCGAATGGAAGAGCCACCGGGCCGGTTTCACGAGCGACGGCTCGCCCAACAACCTGCACGTGGTGCGTTCGATGCGCGGCGCCCTGGCGCGGCGCATCGCGCTGGGCGGCGAGCCGCGCAAGGAGCTGCGCCGCCTGGAGGCGCACCTGCTGCACCTGCGCGAGCACCCGCAGGCCGAGCAGCCTTTCATCCAGAAGGAAATCCTGGAGACCGAGGAGCGGATCGCCGAGCTGCGCCGCACGTCGCGCCACGTGCCCTACATCGATCCGATCGACCTGCGCTACCGCAACCGCGTGAAAACGCCCGTGCCCAGCGCCAAGGCCGTGATGTTCTGCCTGATGGACGTGTCGGGCTCGATGGATGAGGCGCGCAAGGACATGGCCAAGCGCTTCTTCATGCTGCTGTACATGTTCCTCACGCGCCATTACGAAACCATCGACCTCGTGTTCCTGCGCCACCACACGCAGGCGCAGGAAGTCACCGAGGAAGAGTTCTTCCATGCCACCGAAACCGGCGGCACCGTGGTGTCGAGCGCGCTGGTGCTGATGGACGAGATCATCAAGGCGCGCTACCCGAGCGGCGAATGGAACGTCTACGGCGCGCAGGCGAGCGACGGCGACAACTGGCACCAGGACAGCGGGCGCTGCCGCGAGCTGCTGGTCGACCACATCCTGCCGGTGGTGCGCTACTACGCCTATGTGCAGGTGGCCGAGACCGAGCAGAACCTGTGGCAGGAATACGCGCAGCTCGAAGGCATCGAGCCCAATTTTGCGATGCGCAAGGTATCGGACGCACGGGACATCTATCCCGTCTTCCGCGACCTCTTCAAGAAGGAGGGAGTGCCCGCATGACCTCCGACCACCCTCCCCTCGAGCGCGGCACCGAGCGCCTGGAGCGCCTGCCCAGTCCGTCGGACTGGACCTTCGATCTCATCGAGACCTACCACGCCGAGATCGCGAAGACGGCCAGGAGCTTCGGCCTGGACGTGTACCCGAACCAGCTCGAGGTGATCACCGCCGAGCAAATGATGGATGCCTATGCCAGCGTCGGCATGCCCATGATCTACCGCCACTGGTCCTACGGCAAGCAGTTCATCGCCACCGAGAAGAACTACCGCCGCGGCCACATGGGGCTGGCCTACGAGATCGTCATCAACTCGGACCCCTGCATTGCCTACCTGATGGAAGAGAACACCATGGCCATGCAGGCCCTGGTGATCGCGCATGCGGCCTATGGCCACAACAGCTTCTTCAAGGGCAACTACCTGTTCCGGATGTGGACCGATGCGTCCTCAATCATCGACTACCTCGTCTATGCGCGGCACTACATCGCCGAATGCGAGGAACGCCACGGACTCGACGCAGTGGAGCAGCTGCTCGACTCCTGCCACGCGCTGATGAACTACGGCGTCGACCGCTATCGCCGTCCGCAGAAGCGTTCGCTGGCGCAGGAGAGTACGCAGCGCGCCGAACGCGAGCGCCACATGCAGCAGCAGGTCAACGACCTCTGGCGCACCCTGCCGCGCAAGAGCGAACACACGGCCGAATCCGACTCGTCGCGCCGCTTCCCCTCGGAACCGCAGGAAAACCTGCTCTACTTCATCGAGAAGAATGCCGCGCTGCTCGAGCCCTGGCAGCGCGAGGTGGTGCGCATCGTGCGCAAGATCGCGCAGTATTTCTATCCGCAGCGCCAGACCCAGGTCATGAACGAGGGCTGGGCCACGTTCTGGCACTACACCCTGCTGAACACCATGTACGACCGCGGCCAGCTCGCCGACGGCTTCATGATGGAATGGCTCAGCTCGCACACCGGCGTGATCTTCCAGCCGCCCGTCGGGCATCGCGCCTACAGCGGCATCAATCCCTATGCGCTGGGCTTCTCGATGTTCACCGAGCTGCGGCGCATCTGCGAGAAGCCTACCGAGGAAGACCGCCGCTGGTTCCCTGACTTTGCGGGCACCGACTGGGTCAAGACGCTCGACTACGCGATGCGCAACTTCAAGGACGAGAGCTTTGTCGGCCAGTTCCTGAGCCCCAAGACCATGCGCGATTTCAGGCTGTTCGCGATCCGCGACCACCAGAGCGAACCCGAACTGGAGGTGTCCGCCATCCACGACGACAGCGGCTACCACGCGCTGCGCGAATCGCTGTCACGCCAGTACGACATCGGCAGCAGGGAGCCCGACATCCAGGTGTGGAACGTCAACATGCGCGGCGACCGCGCCCTGACGCTGCGCCACACGCAGCGCAACAACCTGCCGCTGCACGATGATGCCGAAGAGGTGCTCAAGCACGTCGCACGGCTGTGGGGCTTCGATGTGCACCTGGAAAGCGTCGACGCCCAAGGCCACATCAGCCGCAGCTGGAAGGCCGTCGCGCCGCGGCAGACCGACTGACCGGCCGCCGCACCGGGCTCAGGGCACCAGGGCCGCGATGGCCAGCGCGTAGCCCTTCACGCCAAGACCCACGATGATGCCGCGCGCTGCGGGCGAGATGTACGAGCGGTGGCGAAACTCCTCGCGCGCATGCACGTTCGAGATGTGGAGTTCGACGAGCGGCACGCTCGCGCCCTTGATGGCGTCGTGCAGCGCGATCGAGGTGTGGGTGTAGGCGCCCGGGTTCATCACCACGCCGAGCATGTGGCCGGCGGCCACCTCGCGGCCGGCCTCGTGGATCCAGTCGATCAGCACGCCCTCGTGGTTCGACTGGCGGCATTCGATCTCCACGCCGTGCTTCGCGCCGGCCTCCTGGCACAGGCGTTCCACGTCGGCCAGCGTGTCGCGTCCGTATTGCTCGGGTTCGCGGGTGCCGAGAAGGTTGAGATTGGGGCCGTTGAGGACGAGTATTTTCTTCATGATGAATGCCAAGGTGCGATGCCGCCATTATGGTTGCGCTAAGGTGGCGCGCATCATGAGCACAGACAGCATTTCAACCTGGCACCCCGTGGCCCGCTCGGCCGAGCTGCGACCCGGCGCCAACATCGTCGCGGGCTTTGCCGAAGGCCGGGAGCTTGCGCTCTGGCGTTCGGCTGACGGTGCGGCGCAGGCATGGGAAAACCGCTGCCCGCACCGCAGCGTGCGTTTCACGCTGGGGCAGGTGATGGAAGTCCGCCTCTCCTGCGCATACCACGGCTGGCAATACGCCGCAGGCAGCGGCCAGTGCATCCGCATTCCCGCGCACCCCGGCATGCCGGCACCGCGCAATGTCTGCGCGAAGGTGTTCAACGCGGCCGAGGCAGCCGGCATGCTGTGGGTGAACCTCGCACCGGCGGCGCCACCCTCTCTGCCCCCGGACGATGCCGTGCCTGCCGGCTGGTCGTTCTGCCGCTCGCTCTGCGTGCGCGCCGGCGCGGCCAGCGCGCGCGATGTGCTCGCGGCGCGCGGCTTCGAGGCCGGTGCGGCCAGCGCGCCTTCGCCCGCACTGCGCGGCGTCCTCGACCAGGTCGACACCGTCGCGCTGGTGCTCGACGCCCAGCCACACCTGGCCTTCATCCATCTCTGGACCCGTGCCGCACCCGGTACCCACGCGATGAAGGCCCTGCACATCGCCGCGCGCGGGCTGCGCGGCGAGATCGAAGCACGGCGGCATGCGGCCTGACTGGAAGAACACCATGCCCTTCGCCACCGATGACCCCAACATGCTCGACGACTGGCTGGTCGCCGGCCCCGCGGCCGCGCTCGCCGGCACCTCCGAAGCCCGGCCCCGCGCAGTTCGCCTGCTCGGAGAAACGTTGCAGCTGTGGACCGATGCTGCCGGCACGCCGCAATGCCGGCTCGGCACGCAGGCGCTGGCCATCCAGCCACGCCATGGCTTTCTCTGGGTCTGCCCCAGCGGCAAGCCGACGCGGCCGCTGTTCGACTTCCCGGAATACAGCGAGGCCGGGCGCCGCATCGTCGATTGCGGCGGCATCGGCGTGGCGGTGTCGGGGCTGCGCGTGATCGAGAACTTCCTCGACATGGCGCACTTCCCGTTCGTGCACGCCGGCTTCCTGGGCCAGGTGCCGCACACCGAAGTGGCGAAGTACCAGGTGCAGGTCGATCCCGCCACAGACGAGATCTGGGCCACCGATTGCCGCTTCTGGCAGCCGCGCGCCTCGGCCGCCCACGACAGCGGCAGCGAGGTGCTCTACAAATACAGGGTGATGCAGCCGCTCTCCGCCATGCTCTACAAGTCGAGCTCCCGCAGTGGCGAGCTCGATGCCATCGGCCTGTTCCTTCAGCCGCTGGACGACGAGCACGTGATCGCCCACACGCTCCTGGCCTGCTATGACGAAACGTCCACCGACGCCGAACTCATCGCGTTCCAGCAGACGATCTTCGGGCAGGACAAGCCGATCCTGGAGAACCACGCGTTCAAGCGCATGCCTCTCGAAGGCCGCGCCGAAATCCCGACGCGGGGCGATACCTCTTCAGTGACCTACCGGCGCTGGCTGCGCGAGCGCGGCATGCGCTTCGGCGTGAGGGAAGCGGCATGATCCTGCTCTACGACTACGCGCTTTCGGGCAACTGCTTCAAGGTGCGGCAGATGTTTGCCTGGCTCGGCCTCGACTACCGGAGCGTGCCGGTCGACTTCCATCCCGGCCGCGAGCACAGGTCGGCCGCGTTCCTGGCACGCATCAATCCGCTGGGGCAGATTCCGGTGATCGACGACGACGGCTTCGTGTTGCGCGACGCGCAGGCCATCCTCGTCTACCTTGCGAGCAAGCACGACGCGCAGGGCCGCTGGTACCCCGACGATCCGCAGCTGCGCGGCCAGATCGCGATGTGGTTCGCCACCGCCGACGAACTCACCCGCACCGCCTCGGCGGCGCGGCTGCACGACGCCTTCGGCTACGAGAATCTCGACATCGAGGCCTGCCGGCGCGGCGCGCACGAGGTCTTCCGCCTGCTGGACGACCACCTGGCCGAGCGCGCCAGCGCGGGCCGGCAGTGGCTGGCCGGCCCGCATGCGACCCTTGCCGACCTGGCCTGCTTTCCCTATGCGGCACTGGCCGGCGAAGGCGGAATCTCCTTGGACGAATATCCCGCGCTGCGAAGCTGGATCTGGGACTTTCGCCACCTGCCCGGCTTCATCGGAATGTCGGGTATCTTTGCCGCCGGGGCGGCCTGAACGCCGGCCTCGCTATCCTTGTCCCTTTGCCCTGAAGCGCCATGAAAACCAAAGCTGCCGTCGCCTGGAAATCCGGAGCCCCGCTCACCATCGAAACCGTGGACCTCGAAGGGCCGAAATTCGGCGAGGTGCTGGTCGAGATCAAGGCCACCGGCATCTGCCACACCGACTACTACACCCTCTCGGGCGCCGACCCCGAAGGCATCTTCCCGGCCATCCTCGGCCATGAAGGCGCGGGCATCGTGGTCGATGTCGGCCCCGGCGTCACCACGCTGAAAAAGGGCGACCACGTCATTCCGCTTTACACCCCCGAATGCCGCCAGTGCAAGTTCTGCCTGTCGCGCAAGACCAATCTGTGCCAGCTGATCCGCGGCACGCAGGGCAAGGGCCTGATGCCCGATGCCACCTCGCGCTTCAGCCTCGACGGCAAGCCCATCTTCCACTACATGGGCACGAGCACGTTCAGCAACTACACGGTCGCTCCCGAGATCTCGCTGGCCAAGATCCGCGAGGACGCGCCCTTCGACAAGGTCTGCTACATCGGCTGCGGCGTGACCACCGGCATCGGCGCGGTGATCTTCACGGCCAAGGTGGAAGCCGGCGCGAACGTGGTGGTGTTCGGCCTCGGCGGCATCGGCCTGAACGTGATCCAGGGCGCCAAGATGGTGGGCGCCGACAAGATCATCGGCGTCGACCTGAACCCCGAGCGCGAGGCCATGGCGCGCAAGTTCGGCATGACGCACTTCCTCAACCCGAAGGAGCACGAGAACATCGTCGATGCGATCGTGCAGCTGACCGACGGCGGCGCCGACTACAGCTTCGAATGCATCGGCAACACCAAGGTGATGCGCCAGGCGCTCGAATGCACGCACAAGGGCTGGGGCCGCAGCATCATCATCGGCGTGGCCGAAGCGGGTGCGGAGATCAGCACGCGGCCGTTCCAGCTGGTCACCGGCCGCAAGTGGGAAGGCTCGGCCTTCGGCGGCGCGCGCGGCCGCACCGACGTGCCGAAGATCGTCGACTGGTACATGGAAGGCAAGATCAACATCGACGACCTGATCACGCACACCATGCCGCTGGAAGACATCAACAAGGGCTTCGACCTGATGAAGCGCGGCGAATCCATTCGCGGCGTGGTGCTTTACTAGGCTCGGGGAGAGCGCCCGCCATGGACCGCATGGAACCCTTGCGCAAGATCGAAGCGGGTGTTCTCGAGATCGCCTATGACGAAACGGGGCCCTCGGGCGGCCCGCCCGTGCTGCTGATGCACGGCTTTCCGTACGACATCCACACCTACGCGGAAGTCGCTCCAATGCTGGCTGAAAGCGGCTGCCGCGTGATCGTTCCGTACATGCGCGGCTACGGCGCCACCCGTTTCCTGAGCGATGCCACGCCGCGCTCGGGCGAACAGGCGGCGTTCGGCGCCGACCTGCTCGCGCTGCTCGACGCGCTGAAGATCGAACGCGCGGTGCTCGCCGGCTACGACTGGGGCGGCCGCGCCGCCTGCGTGGTGGCGGCGCTGTGGCCCGAGCGCTGCGCGGGCCTGGTCTCTCTCAACAGCTACAACATCCAGAACATCGCCAAGGCGATGGAGCCCGATACGCCCGAAAACGAGCACAGCCTCTGGTACCAGTACTACTTCCACAGTGAGCGCGGCCGCGCCGGCCTCGAGAAGGACCGCAAGGCGCTCACAAAGCTGCTCTGGCGGCTCTGGTCGCCCACGTGGAAGTTCGACGACGCCACCTTCGAGCGCAGCGCCGCCGCCTTCGAGCACCCCGACTTCGTCGAGGTGGTGATCCACTCGTACCGGCATCGCTTCGGGCTCGTCCCGGGCGACCCGGCGTACGCGGACATCGAACGCCGCCTGGCCGCGCAGCCGACGATCGCCGTGCCCGCCATCACCTTCGACGGCGTCGACGACGGCGTGCGCCCGCCCGCCGACGCCTCGGCCCATGCGCAGCGCTTCAGCGGGCCGCGCTCGCACCGCCTGGTGCCCGGCGTCGGCCACAACCTGCCGCAGGAGGCGCCGCGCATCTTTGCCGACGCGGTGTTCGAACTCGTGCCCGCACTGCACAACAACAGCCCCTCCCGATGACCGACATCCTCAAGACCCTTTCCGAGCACCATGCCTTCGACGGCGTGCAAAGCTTCCATGAGCATGCCTCGCACGAAATCGGCCTGCCGATGCGCTTCTCGGTCTACCTGCCGCCGCAAGCTGCGCGCGAGCGCGTGCCGGCCCTGCTCTACCTCGCGGGGCTGACCTGCAACGAAGAAACCTTTGCAGTGAAGGCCGGCGCGCAGCGCATGGCTGCCAGCCTGGGCCTGGCGCTGATCGCGCCCGACACCAGCCCGCGCGGGAGTGCCGTCGAGAGCCTGCCCGGCGCCACCGCCCACTGGGATTTCGGCATTGGCGCGGGTTTCTACCTGGACGCCACCGAAGCCCCCTGGTCCGCCCACTGGCGCATGGAAAGCTGGATCGTGCACGAGCTGCTGCCCTTCGTGGCGCGGCACTTCGCCATCGACGACCGGCGCCTCGGCATCTTCGGCCATTCGATGGGCGGCCACGGCGCCCTCACGCTCGCGATGCGCCACCCCGGGCGCTTCAAGTCGCTGTCGGCATTCGCCCCCATCTGCGCGCCCACGCAATGCCCATGGGGCGAGAAGGCGTTCAGCGGTTATCTGGGCGAGCCGGGCGGCGACCGCGCGCAATGGCTTGCGCACGACGCCAGTGCGCTCATGAAATCGCAGATCGCCGCGCCCTACCCTCAGGGCATCCTGATCGACCAGGGGCTGTCCGACAAATTCCTCGCCGAGCAGCTGCACCCGGAGGCCTTCGAGGCCGCCTGCTTTGCCGCCGGCCAGCCGCTCACGCTGCGCCGGCACGCGGGCTACGACCACGGCTACTACTTCATCCAGACCTTCATGGCGGACCATATCGCCCACCACGCACAAACGCTGCACGGCTGATCGACCGTGGCGGGCGGGCGCCGTATCATGGAGCGCATGTCCGCAGCACAGATTCCCGCCTTCCATTTGCGGTCCCGCGACGGTGCCGCCGAAGAGAACCTGGTGCTCGCCGGCATCTGGCGCCGGGCCTGGATCGCGGCCAACCGCAGAGCCACCGTCATCGAGCCGATCACGCATTGGCTGCGGCGCGTGCAAACCGAGTTCGTGCCGCCGGCCGATGTGGTGCTGGCCGAGCGCGAAGGCCAGGTGCTCGCTTTCATGGTGCTGCTGGCGCGGCGCGAATATGTGGCGCAGCTGTTCGTCGAACCCCATCTGCGCAACCAGGGCCTCGGGCAGGCGCTGCTGGACGAAGCCAGCGTGCGCATGCCACTCGGCTGGAAACTCCACGTGGCCACCAGCAACACCGCGGCACAACGCTTCTACGAGCGCTACGGCCTGGCGCGCGGTGCCGTCGACCGGCACCCGGCCAGCGGACGCGAACGGGTCGCCTACCATTGGTATCCCCCGAGCCCGCCACGACAGTCACCACGCATTGGCTGAACGCTCTTCCTTCCCGTTTCCTCATGCGCATCGATCACATCGCTCTCTGGACCACCGACCTCGAACGCTGCAAGCGCTTCTACATCGACTACTTCGGCGCCACGGCCGGTGCGGGCTATGTCAATCCGGCCAAGGGCTTTGCGTCCTGCTTCCTGAGCCTGGGTGACGGCGCTCGCATCGAGGCCATGGCCACCCGCACGCTCTCGCCGGTGCCCGCCGAGCCCGGCGCCCAGCGCATGGGATGGACGCACCTGGCCATCAGCGTGGGCTCGGAGGCTGCAGTCGACGAACTGACGCAACGGCTGAAGTCGGATGGCTACCCGCTGCTCGACGGCCCGCGCCGCACCGGCGACGGCTACTACGAGAGCGTGGTGCTCGACCCCGACGGCAACCGCATCGAGATCACGGCCTGAGCGCCGCAAGGAGCAACCATGCATTACCTGCTGATTTACGACACCGCACCCGACTACCTCGAACGCCGCGGCGAATTCCGCGATGCGCACCTCGCGCTTGCGTGGCAGGCCGTGGAGCGCGGCGAGCTGCTGCTCGGCGGCGCCACGTCCGACCCGCCCGACGGCGCCGTGCTGCTGTTCGAAGCCGGCTCGGCCGATGTGCCTGCGGCCTTCGCCGAGGCCGACCCCTACGTGCGCCACGGCATCGTCACGGGCTGGCGCGTGAAGTCCTGGAACACCGTGGTCGGTGCGCAGGCATCGACGCCCGTCAGGCCTTCCGCAAGCCCCGCACGATGAGCGCCTTCGTCCAGAGCCTGCACGAGATCTTCGAGCGCCTCGGCCGCATCGAAACGCGCCGCATGTTCGGCGGCCACGGCGTGTGGCACGAGGGCCGCATGATCGCGCTCGTTGCCAAGGACACGCTCTATCTCAAGGCCGATGCCGGCAGCGCCGAGCATTTCGACAGGCTGAACCTGCCGCCCTTCACCTATGTGCGCGAAGGCAAGGCGATGCCCATGTCGTACCGGTTGGCACCGGCCGATCTTTTCGAAGACCGCGAGGAAGCCGCGCTCTGGGGCCGCCGCGCCTATGAAGCGGCCCTGCGTTCAGGCCAGCCGCCGAAGAAGAAAACCGCCAGGAAAGCCCCAGTGAAGAAAAAAAAGAAAGCAGCCATCCCTTGAGCGACAACACACTCGCGCTGCCGCCCCTTCCCGAGCGCGCGCAGATCGCGCTGCTCGAACCCTTCGAGGGCTTGGGCCTGAAAGACATCGTGGTGGTCGCGACACCGCAGGACGCCGAACGCGCCGCCGCCACATTGCTGGCCGCCGGCGTGGCCGGCTTCGACACCGAATCCAAGCCCACCTTCGCGAAGAACGAGGTCTCGGGCGGCCCGCACGTGGTGCAGTTCGCAACGCGCGAAACGGCCTGGCTGTTTCAGCTGCACCGCACCGAATGCAACCCGGTGGTCGCAACGCTGATCGCCTCGACCGAACTCAGGAAGGTCGGCTTCGGCCTTTCGACCGATCTCACGCTGATACGCAACCGCCTCAACATCGAGCCAAAGGCAGTGTTCGACATCGACAGCGAGTTCCGCCGCCGCGGCTATCGCAAGTCGGTGGGCGTGAAGGCGGCCGTGGCGCTGGTGTTCAACCGGCGCTTCGTGAAGTCGCGCAAGGCGACCACTTCGAACTGGGCCAACAGGCAGCTGACCGAAGCGCAGATCCGCTATGCGGCCAATGACGCCTACGCATCCATTCGCGTGTTCGATGCGCTCTTCGGCGGCTGAACCGGCGGCGCCCCTGCGTCCCACCCGACCATAGGCGCCTGTGGCTGCGGCTGCGCGGCGCGCCCGGCACAATGTCAGCCACATCGACCGCACACGAAAGAAGGGCCATGAGCAACAAAAGCGATTTCGGATTGATCGGCCTGGCCGTGATGGGCCAGAACCTGGTGCTGAACGTGGAAAGCCGCGGCTTCCAGGTCAGCGTGTACAACCGCACCGAAGCCACCACCGAAGCCTTCGTGGCCGCCAATCCCGGCAAGAAGCTGGTCGGCGCCAAGACGCTCGAGGAGTTCGTGCAGAGCCTCGCCAGGCCGCGCAAGATCCAGATCATGGTGAAGGCCGGCGCAGCGGTCGACCAGGTCATCGAGCAGCTGATTCCCCTGCTCGACAAGGACGACATCGTCATCGACGGCGGCAACAGCCTCTACACCGATACCGAGCGCCGCGACGCCTACCTCGCGGGCAAGGGCCTGCGCTTCATCGGCGCGGGCGTGTCGGGCGGCGAGGAAGGCGCGCGCAAGGGTCCGTCGATCATGCCGGGCGGCCCGCTCTCCACCTGGGAAGTGATGAAGCCGATCTTCGAGAGCATCGCGGCCAAGGTGGACGGCGAGCCCTGCGTGATCCACATCGGCCCGGGCGGCGCGGGCCACTACGTGAAGATGGTGCACAACGGCATCGAGTACGGCGACATGCAGCTGATCTGCGAGGCCTACAGCCTGTTCAAGGCGGCCGGCTTCAGCACCGACGAGATGGCCGCGGTCTTCAACGAATGGAACGACGGCGAGCTGCAGAGCTACCTGATCCAGATCACCGCCAAGGCGCTCGAGCAGAAGGACCCGGAAACCGGCCAGCCGATCGTCGAGCTCATCCTCGACAAGGCCGGCCAGAAGGGCACGGGCCAGTGGACGCTGATCAACGCGGCCGAAAACGCGGTGGTCATCAGCACCATCAATGCCGCGGTCGAGGCGCGCGTGCTGTCGTCGCAGAAGAAGGCGCGCGTGGCGGCCAGCAAGGTGCTGCAGGGGCCGAAGATCGAACTGTCGCTCGACAAGAAGGCGCTGGTGGCCAAGGTGCACGACGCGCTCTATGCCTCGAAGGTCGTCAGCTACACGCAGGGCTTCGACCTCGTCCAGACCATGGGCGAGAAGAAGGAGTGGAAGCTCGACCTTGGCCGCATCGCGGCCATCTGGCGCGGCGGCTGCATCATCCGCGCGCGCTTCCTGAACCGCATCACCGACGCCTACCGCACCGATCCGTCACTGGGCAACCTGATGCTCGATCCGTTCTTCAAGGATCTTCTGAACCGTACGCAGCAGAACTGGCGCGAAGTGGTGGCGCTGGCGGTGAGCAACGGCATTCCGGTGCCGGCATTCAGTGCGTCGCTGGCCTACTACGACAGCTACCGCACCGAGCGGCTGCCGGCGAACCTGCTGCAGGCGCAGCGCGACTTCTTCGGGGCCCACACCTATGAGCGCGTGGACAAGCCCGCCGGCGAGTTCTTCCATACCAACTGGCCGGAAGTCATCGGCTAGGCCCGAACAAATCAGCCGCCGGGCAACCAAGCCTTCACCTGCCCGACCAGCCCCCCCAGCGGCGCGGTCGCATCGACAGCCAGCACGCCCGGCTCGCCGACCGGGGACTCCAGCGTCGCGAACTGGTTGGCGACCAGGCTCGCCGGAAACATGTGCTCGCCCGCACCGGCCCGTGCAGCCACGCGGCGCTCGGATTCGGCGCGCTCGATCTCCATGAACACGAAGCGCAGCCCCGGCACGGCGGCGCGCAACTGCTCCCGATAGCTGCGCTTGAGCGCAGAGCAGGTCAGCACCGCTCCCTGCGGCGCAGCGGCCAGCTTCTGCCCCAGCGTCGCGAGCCAGCCGGCGCGGTCCGCATCGGTCAGTGCGATGCCGCGGCTCATCTTCTCGACATTGGCCGGCGGGTGATAGTCGTCGCCCTCGATCAGCGGCAGCCCGAACCCCACCGCCAGCGCGGCCCCGAGGCTCGATTTGCCGCAGCCTGAAACACCCATCACGACCAGCCATGGCCCGTTCATACATACCCTTCCTAGTGAGACCGTGGAGATATTCTCCGCGCTTCAGTGGAACTTGAATCCACTTCCTCATGATGCAACGCTTTTTCGCCGGGACAGGCACCACCGCCGCGGCCGCCCCTAGAACAGGCTGCCCTGCCCCGCTGCGCCAGGTGGCCGGAACGCGCTGAGGTCGAGCGCAATGCGCTCGCGATTGAAGCCGATGCGGTTCGCCGCCTTCTGGAAGCGCTGGCGGATCAGGTCGGCCCAGAGCCCGCTGCCCTTCATGCGGGTGGCGAAGTCGGCGTCGTAGTCCTTGCCGCCGCGCATCTCGTGGATGCGCGCCATGATGCGGCCCGCGCGCTGCGGGTAGTGCAGCTCGAGCCACTCCTTGAAGAGCGGCGCCACCTCCCACGGCAGCCGGATCACCGTATAGAAGGCACTGCGCGCACCGGCGGCCCAGGCAGCCTCGAGCACCTGCTCCATGTCTTCGTTGACGAAGGGAATCTGCGGCGCCACGCTCACTCCCACCGGCACGCCCGCCTCGGCCAGCGTGCGTATGGTGCGCAGCCGCCGATGCGGCGCGGCGGCGCGCGGCTCCAGCTTGCGGGCCAGTTCGCCGTCGAGCGTGGTCACGGTGATGTACACCGCCGCCAGGTGCTCGGCGGCCATGGGCGCGATGAGGTCGAGGTCGCGCTCCACCGCACTCGATTTCGTGACCAGCGCAAACGGATGCCGCGTTTCCTTCAGCAGCTCGATCACCGAACGGGTAAGCCGCAGTTCGCGTTCGATGGGCTGGTAGCAGTCGGTGGCGGTGCCGATGGCGATGTGGCTGGGCCGGTAGCCCTTGCGGCCGAGTTCGGTGCGCAGCACCTCGACGATGTTGCGCTTGGCGATGAGCCTGGTTTCGAAGTCGAGCCCCGGCGAGAGATTGAGATAGCTGTGCGTGGGCCGGGCGAAGCAGTAGATGCAGCCATGCTCGCAGCCGCGGTACGGGTTCAACGAACGGTCGAAGGAAATGTCGGGCGAGTCGTTGTCGTTGAGCACCGACTTCACGTCCTCGAAACGCACCTCGGTGGCCAGCGGCATCAACTCTTCGGCCTCGGCCGCGCCTTCTTCCAGCGTGCCCCAGCCATCGTCGAAGGCATTGCGCTCGTCGCGCGCAAAGCGGTGCGCCAGGCGCGTGGCCGCGCCGCGGCCCTTGATGGCGTGGATGGGAATCCGGGCGGCCGGCATGGCAGGTCCTTTCTCTCGAATACTGTATGTTTACACAGTATTCCAAAGCTTTTCCTGGATCAAGCTGATTTTCAATTTCTCTCTTGACAGAAATTTCTAAAATCCTAGACTCCAACGCATGGAACTCACCGACATCCAACGCAAGTTCGTTCTCCACTGGGGAGAAATGGGCTCCATGTGGGGCGTCAACCGCACGGTCTCGCAGATCCATGCGCTGCTCTTCGCGCGCGGCAGGCCCATGCATGCGGAAGAGCTCTCCGACACGCTGGGCGTGGCCCGCTCCAACGTGAGCAACAGCCTGAAGGAGCTGCAGGCGTGGAACCTGGTGCGCGTGACGCACATCCTGGGCGACCGGCGCGACTATTTCGAAACCAGCGTCGACGTCTGGGAGCTGTTCCGCACCGTGGTACGCGAGCGCAAGGAGCGCGAGTTCGACCCGACCATCCGCGTGCTGCGCGAGATCGTCGCGAGCCCCGACTTCCAGAAGGAGCCCGCCGATGCACAGGACCGCATCCGCTCCACCATGGACCTGATGAGCAAGCTCGCCACCTGGGCCGACGAAATGCTGCGGCTCTCGCCCGGCACGCTCGACAAGGTGCTGACGCTGGGCGCCAGCGTGCAGAAGTTCGTTCGCGGGGATGCGGCGCCGGCGGCGACTTCTGCGGACCCGAAGAAGGACGACGACCCCGATGCCCACCACGCCAGCCTGCCGATGATCTGAGTTTCTCTTTTTTTGACCCATCATTTCTGTTTTGACAGAAACAACGAAAACAAACCTCATGCCCGCCGTTGCCGCCTACCCGCTGACCGTCTACTTCGATGCCACCTGCGCCTTGTGCACGGCAGAAATGAACGCAATGAAGGCGCGCGATGCCGCAGCCCGCCTGAACCTCGTGGACTGCTCGCCCGCCGGTTTCGACGATGGCCCGGCCCCGCGCGAGGCGCTGATGACCGCGATCCACGCCGTCGACGCAGCGGGGCAGCTGTTCGTGGGCGTTCCCGCCATCCGCGCCTGCCGCGATGCCGTCGGGCTGCCGAGCGGCAGCTTCCTGCTCGACCTGCCGCTGCTCGCGCCGCTGGCCGACCGCGCCTACGCGGTGCTCGCGCGCAATCGCTACCGGCTGCCGCGCTGGCTGGTGGCCCTGCTCGCGGGCAAGGCCGCGCGCTCATCCCGCACCTGCGCCGGCGGCAACTGCCGGATCTGAAAAAAGAAAAAGGAGCTCTCGTGACCAACGTCTTCCAGCCCGATTTCCGTTCCTCCGGCACTCGCACCACGCCTCGAACCTCCGCGGCGCACGAAGCCTCCATCACCAAGGCCGACACGCAGGACTATTTCACCGAGGTGGCCGACGACTACCGCGCATGGAGCCCCAGCTACAACATGCACTTCGGCTTCTGGCGGCTCGGGTTGAATCCGCTGCGGCGCGAAGGCATGCTGATGGAAATGAACCGCGCCGTCGGCCGCGCGCTGAAGCTCGACGAGTCCCGGCCGCCAGCGCAGGGAGGCGCGCAGCGCCGCTGCGTGGTCGACCTTGGCTGCGGCGCCGGCGCCACCGCGCGCACGCTTGTGGGCGACGACCCGTCGCTGTTTGCCGTCACGGTCACCAACGTGGCGGTGCAGAACCGCATCGCGCTGCGGCTCGATGCCGGCGCCGGCGTGGCCGACCGCATGGCGCACATCGAAGCCGACTACACGCGCACCGGCCTGCCCACTGCCCAGGCCGACGGTGCCTGGGCCGTGGAAAGCGCCTGCTACGCGACCGGCACGGCCAAGGCCGATTTCGTGCGCGAGGCGGCCCGCCTGCTGAAGCCCGGCGCGCGGCTCGCGGTGATCGACGGCTTCCTGCTGCGCGACAAGCCCGGCCGCAGCGCCGGCTGGCTGCACCGCCTGTGGGCCGACAGCTGGGCCGTGCCCACGCTGGCCGTGCGGGACGATTTCGTCGCCGCCCTGCGCGACCACGGCTTCGAAGACATCGAGGTGCAGTCGCTGCGCTGGCGCGTGGCGCCCAGCGCGCTGCACATCCCGGTGCTTGCCACGCGCTTCGCGCTGGCCGAACTCTGGAAGGCGCGCGGGCGGCTCAGCCCCTGGCGCCGCAAGCACATCGTGGCCAGCTACTGCGCGCTGGTGCTGGGCCTTTTCTGGCGCGATTTCGACTACTGCATGGTGACGGCCAGGCGCAGCGAGGAGAAGCAATTTTCATGAGCACCGAACCCGGCCAAACCACGCCCCCCGAGCCTCCGCCCACCGACGTGCAGGTGCGCGACATGCCCAGGCACCCCATTCCCTTCGCGTGGTTCTGGCCACTGCTGGTCGGCGCGGCCGCCGCGCTGGTGCTGCGCATTGCCTTCAGCGGCCTGCCGGGCCAGCGCTTCTCGGCCATGCTGGGTTCGTTCATCTACCTCGCCCCCGCCGTGTGCGGCGCGGTCACGGTCTACATGGCCGAGCGCATCGAGCGGCGCAGCTGGGGCTACTACATCTGGGCACCGTGGGTCTCGACCGCGCTGTTCGTCGTGGGCACGCTGCTGGTCTTCATCGAAGGGATAGTCTGCGCGGTGGTGATCGTTCCCCTCTTCGGCGTCATGGGCAGCCTCGGCGGGCTTGCGATGGGCATTGTCTGCCGCATCACGAACTGGCCCAGGCCGGCGCTCTACAGCTTCGCCCTGCTGCCGCTGTTGTTCGGCGCCATCGAGCCACAATGGCCCAACCCCGAACGGATCTCGAGCACTTCGCGCACCCTCTTCATTGCCGCACCCGCCGAGCGCGTGTGGCATGAGCTCAACGATGCGCAGGACATCCGCCCGAACGAAGTCGGCGATGCCTGGGCCTACCGCATCGGCGTGCCGATGCCGGTGGCGGGCGTGACCCAGGACACGCCCGAGGGCCGCGTGCGCAAGGTGCAATGGCAAAAGGACGTGCACTTCGACGAAATCATCACCGAGTGGCAGCCGCTGCAGCGCGTGAAGTGGCGCTACCGCTTCTCGCCCGACTCCTTTCCCGCCGGCGCGCTGGACGACCACGTGGTGATCGGCGGCCACTATTTCGACCTGCGCGATTCGGCCTACACGCTCACGCCGCGCGAAGGCGGCACGGAGCTTCGCATCGATGTTTCCTGGCGCGTGAGCACGCGCTTCAACTGGTATGCCGACCGCGTGGCGCAATTCCTGCTGGGTGACTTCTCCGAGCACATCCTGCGCTTCTACAAGGCACGCAGCGAAACCGCCGCGGCGGCCGCGGCCTGAACGGTCCACAATGAGCGGACCATGCCGCGCCGCCCCGAAAACCTCTATCCGCAATACCACGCCCACGTCTACTTCGGCCCCGCTACGGTGGCGCAGGCAAGGCAGCTGTGCGAAGAGGCGGGCCGCGAACTGATGGTGGTGGTCGGCCGGGTGCACGAGCGGCTGGTGGGCCCCCACACGCACTGGAGCTGCCAGCTGGCCTTCGACGCGGCCGAGTTCGACCAGGTGATCGAATGGCTCGAGACGCATCGAAACGGCCTGGACATCTTCGTGCACGGCGTCACGGGCGACGACTTCGCCGACCACACGGCGCATGCCATGTGGCTCGGCGAGGAAAGCCCGCTCGACCTGCGGATGTTCCGGCCCTAGCCCGCCTAGAACTCGGCGTCGAGCTCGTCGATTTCCTCCGGCTCCTCTTTCGCGGCAGCCACCCATTCCTGCATGGCCGGCAGGTCCATCACGCGCTTGCAGTAGGCGGCGCAGACGCTGTCGAGCGGCACGTCGTAGCTCAGGAAGCGCGTGACCACCGGCGCGTACATCGCATCGGCCATGCCCGGCTGCTTGCCGAACAGGAAGGGGCCGCCGTAGGTCTTCAGGCATTCGCGCCAGATGGCGACGATGCGGTCGATGTCGGCCTGCGCGCGCGACCAGATCTTGAAGCCGCGGAAGCGGGCCTTGATGTTCATTGGCAGTGCGCCGCGCATCGAAGCGAAGCCCGAATGCATCTCGCCGCAGATGGCGCGGCAATGCGCGCGGGCCTGGATGTCGGCCGGCAGCAGCCCGCCCTTGGGCTTGATCTCGTTCAGGTATTCGCCGATGGCCAGCGTGTCCCACACCTTGACGCCGCCGTGCTGCAGCGAGGGCACCAGCATCGACGAAGAGAGCAGCAGCATCTCGGCCTTCATGGCCGGGTCGTCGGGCGGAATGATCTTCTCGCTGAAGTCGAGCCCTGCCAGCCTGCACATCAGCCAGCCCCGCAGCGCCCAAGCGCCGTAGTTCTTGCTGCTGATCGTGAGAACGGGTTTGGCCATCGTGGATCTCCTTGGCGGGCTGCCTGCTGCCGGTTGGCTCCATGGGGCGTGCAAGGCCTGTGCCACCGCTTGGCCCGCAACTTGCCTGTACTACTTTCATGTTGTACCGGGCCTACCAGAACCAAGCCGATCTGCTTTCGCCCTCCCGGCTCGCAGCCCAGTACCTCGGGCGGGCCCTCTGGAAGGACGGCACCGAACGCACCATGTTGCGGCGCATGGCCGCGCAGTTCGAAGTGTTTTCGCGCATGCGGCTGACCCATTCGCGCCCCGACTACGGCATTGCCAGCGTGCCGGTCGATGGCGCGGAAACCGCGGTGCACGAAGAGAAAACGCTGGTCTCGCCCTTCGGCACGCTGCTGCATTTCCGCAAGGACACGCAGGCCGTGCACCCGCCCGTGCTGCTGGTCGCACCACTGTCGGGCCATTTCGCGACGCTGCTGCGCGAAACCGTGCGCACCCTGCTGCGCGACCACGACGTGTACCTGACCGACTGGCACAACGCGCGCGACGTGCCGCTGTGGCATGGCGGCTTCGGCCTGGACGACTACACGCTGCAGCTCATGCGCTTCCTGGAAGCCGTGGGCCCGGGCGTGCACATGGTCGCGGTCTGCCAGCCCTGCGTGTCCGCACTGGCCGCCACCGCGCTGATGGCCGAGGACGACAACCCCGCCACGCCACGCAGCCTCACGCTGATGGCCGGCCCGGTCGATTGCCGCGTCAACCCGACCGCCGTGAACGCGCTTGCCACCAGCAAGCCGATCGAGTGGTTCCGCCGCAACCTCATCAGCCACGTGCCCTGGCCGCATGCCGGCATGATGCGGCGCGTGTACCCCGGCTTCCTGCAGCTCTCGGCCTTCATGAGCATGAACCCCGAGCGCCACAAGAAGCAGTTCCAGGACATGCTCCGCCACCTGGTCGAGGGCGAGGTCGAGAAGGCCCGCACCATCGGCAGCTTCTACGACGAGTACCTGGCGGTGAACGACCTGCCGGCCGAGTTCTACCTGGAGACCGTGGAACGCGTGTTCCAGACCTACGACCTGCCGCGCGGCGTACTCACCGTGGGCGAGCGCACGGTGAACCCGGCGGCCATCCGCCGCACCGCGCTGCTCACGGTGGAAGGCGAGCGCGACGACATCTGCTCGGTCGGCCAGACGGTGGCGGCGCAAGACCTCTGCAGCGGCATCCGGCCGTACCTCAAGGTGCATCACCTGCAGGCCGGCGTGGGCCACTATGGCGTTTTCAGCGGCAGCAAGTGGAACGCGCAGATCTATCCGCGCGTGCGCGAAACCATCCACGCCGCGGCCGAGCTGCACTGAGCCTTCGGGGCGAATGCCCGCCTTCAGCGCCGGCTGCGCTTCCCCTTCGCCGCCACCCGCCGCACCGTGGCCTCGCCGGCCTGCGGCAGCCGCTCGCGCAGGAACGCGATCAGTTCCTGCGCCGCCACGTTGCGGATCGGCCCCGGCAGGTAGGCCAGCACCACGCGGCGCTCGACGCGCGGCTTCGAGAGCGGCAGCACCACCAGTTCGGGGTCGCGCAGCAGCGCGGTGTAGAGCCGCGGCATCAAGCCCAGCGCCTGGCCGCTGCGCACCAGCGCATAGAGCGTTTCGGAATAGCTCACGCGCAAGGGCTCGGGGCCTTGCTCGAACTGCGCGCGCGCCGGGTTGCCGAGCGCCGGCATGCTGCCACTCTCGAACAGCACCAGCCGCTCGCGGCCGATGGCCTCCCAGCTCGCGTCCGCGGCCGTGGCCAACGCATGGTCGCGGCGCACCACCAGCACCAGCGGGTCGCGGAACAGGTCGACGCAGGCCAGCCCGCCCGGCGGCTCGGTGATGGCGGCCACCGCCATGTCGAGCTGGCCGCTGCGCAGCTCGGCCAGCAAGGTGGTCGAAGGCGCATCGCGCCAGGCGATCTCGACCTCGCGCTGCCCGGCTTGCAGAAACTCGCTGGCCGTGGCCGTCACGCGCGCGCTGGCCGAGGGGATCACGCCCACGCGCACGAAGGCCCGCCCGCGCTGCACCGTGCTTTCGATGTCTCGCAGCGCTACCTCGAAGGTGTTGACCAGGAAATCGGTGCGCGCCAGCACCTCGGCACCCACCGGCGTGAGCTCGAGGCGGTGGGTGGAGCGGGTCAGCAGTTCGGCGCCGAGCAGTTTCTCCATCTGCTTGATCGCATTGCTCAGCGCCGGCTGGGTGATGGCCAGCCGGCGCGCCGCGCGGCCGAAGTGGCCTTCTTCCACCAGCACCGAGAAGAACTGGAGCTGGCGCAGGGTGAGCGCGCGGAGCGGCAAGGAGGCCATCGCGTCCTGGTTATTGATTGAATGAATCAAATTATAGAAATTCAAAATTTTATTTATGATGTGACCTTCCCTAGACTGGCCGGCATGACCAGCCCTGCCTCGCCGCCGCTCACGCTGGAATCCATGCTGCATGCGATTCCCAAGGTGGAGCTGCACTGCCACCTGTTCGGCACGGTGCGCCATGAGACTTTCAAGCAGCTCAACCACCGCGCCGGCTCGCCGCTCGCGGCCGAGGAGATCGAAGGCTTCTACACGCGCGGAGAAAAGCCGGTCGGCGTGCTGCGCGTGCTGCGCGCGCTCGACGCGCAGCTGGTGCGCAGCCCCGGCGACCTCTACCAGCTGACGCGCGAATACCTCGAGGACGCGGCGGCCCACAACGTGCGCTACGCCGAATTCTTCTGGAACCCGACCGGCACGGTGCACGGCTCCGGCATCGCCTACCCGATGGCGCAGGGCGCGATCGTGCGCGCGATCCATGACGCGCAGCAGGAGTTCGGCATCACCGGCCGGCTCATCGCCGCCATCGACCGCGAGGCCAGCCCCGAGGCCGCCGTGGAAATGGTGGCGTGGGTCAAGGTGCACCGCTGCGACGAGGTGATCGGCATCGGCATCGACTACCGCGAAGTCGACCGGCCGCCCGAACTCTTCGCCCAGGCCTACGCCGAGGCGCGGCGCGCGGGACTCAAGGCCACTGCGCATGCGGGCGAGTTCGGCATGCCGTGGACCAACGTGCGCACCGCGCTCGAGGTGCTGCAGGTGGACCGCATCGACCACGGCTACACGGTGGTCGACCAGCCCGACTTCGCGCGCCAGTGCGCCGAGCGCGGCGTGATCTTCACCGTGGTGCCCACCAATTCGTACTACCTGCGCACCTTGCCGCCGGAGCGCTGGGCGCTCGACCATCCCATCCGCCGCATGCCCGGCCTGGGCCTGCGCATCCACCCCAATACCGACGATCCGACGCTGCACAAGGTCACGCCCACGCAGGCCTGGCTGATGATGGTGCGCGACTTCGGCTTCGGGCTGGACGACCTGCGCGGCTTCATGCACAACGGGCTCGACGGCGCCTGGATCGACGATACGCAACGCCGCGCCTGGCGCACGCAATGGAGCCGCGAGTTCGACATGCTGCGCGCCGGCCTTGCGCAAGCGCCCCATCCCGCCCACCCGCAATGACCCACGCCATGAACAACCCTCGCCGCCTTCTTCTTGCCGCCACCCTCTGCTCGATGCTGCCTGCCGTGGCGCTCGCACAGGGCGCATGGCCCGCCGCCAAGCCCATCACGCTGATCGTTCCCTACACAGCGGGCGGCAGCGTGGACGTCAACGCGCGCCTCGTCGCCACGCGGCTGGGCGAGCGGCTGAAGCAGTCGGTCGTCATCGAAAACGTGAGCGGCGCGGGCGGCGCCATCGGCGTGGCCAAAGCCGTCAACGCAGCACCCGACGGTTACACGCTGGTGGTCGGGCCCGACAGCGCCATCGCCATCGGGCGGCTGGTCAACCCCTCGGCCTTCAAGTTCGATCCGCTCAAGGACCTGGCGCCGGTCGGCATGCTCAACACCGCGCCGATGGTGCTGGTGGCGCGGCCCGGCCTCGAGGCCCGGACCTATGCCGACTTCGTGAAGCTCGCCAAGGCCAAGCCCGGCGCCTACAACTACGCCACCTCGGGCGTGGGCACGGTGCTGCAGCTGGCGATGGAGCTGCTCAAGCAGAAGAGCGGCATCTTCGTGACCCACGTGCCCTACCGCGGCGGCGCCCAGATTGCCACCGACGTGATCGGCAACCAGGTCGACCTGGCGATGCTGGTCAGCACCAGCGCCATTCCGCACGTGAACGGCGGCCGCCTGAAGGCGCTCGGCATCACCGGCAGCCAGCGCCTCGCCGCGCTGCCCGACGTGCCCACCTTCAACGAGATGCCCGGGCTCAAGGGCTACGACATGGTGAGCTGGACCGGCATCTTCGCCCCCGCCCGGACTCCGCCCGCCGTCGTGGCGCGCCTCAACCAGGAATTGAATGCCGTGCTCGCCGAGGAGCAGGTGCGTGCCAAGCTCAACGAACAGGGCGCCCTGCCCGGCAGCGGCACGCCGGAGCAGTTCGGCCAGTTCGTCCAGGCCGAATACGCCCGCAATCAGAAGATCGTGCAGTCGGCCAATATCAAGGAATAAATGCCAACTCGGCCGGCATAGCCAAGCCCCTTCGTGGAACACCGAGGAACCGGCTTTGCCGGGCCTCTGGTGTTGCCCCCGGTAGGGGGTTGGCGTAGCGACACGAAGTGCGCGAAGACTGGGGGCGAGCCTATTGTTCTTCGGGCCAGTCGCGGATGTAGGCCTTGAGCATCTTGTTCTCGAAGTTCTGGCTATCCACCACCGCCTTGGCCACGTCGTAGAAGCTGATCACGCCCATCAGCATGCGCTTGTCCATCACGGGCATGTAGCGCGCATGGCGCTCCAGCATGATGCGGCGGATTTCATCGAGGTCGGTTTCGAGCGTGCAGGTCACGGGCGCGTCGTCCATGGCCTTGCGCACCAGCGTGCCGCCCACCTGGCCGCCGTTGTCGACGATGGCCAGGATCACTTCCCTGAAGGTGAGCATGCCGACCAGGTCGCCGTGTTCCATGACCACCAGGGAGCCGATGTCCTTTTCAGCCATGGTGTTGACGGCTTCGGCCAGCAGGTCGTCGGGCGTGATGGTGAAGAGCGTACTGCCCTTGACGCGAAGGATGTCGCTGACTTTCATCGTGTGCTCCTCTCGGAAATCGTTCTCGGCGGCGGTGCCGATTTGAATATAGCCCACAATCGGCGCCGACTCCCACGCCCATGACGCGCGCGCATGATTAGCAGACGTAACGGGGCATTGCGAACGAACCCAGAAAGGTCCTCATGCCAGGCTATTCCGACCCCGGCTTCGACACCCTGGCGCTGCATGCCGGCGCCGCGCCCGACCCCGCCACCGGCGCGCGGGCGGTGCCGATCCACCTGACCACTTCTTTTGTCTTCGAGTCGAGCGACCATGCGGCGGCGCTCTTCAACCTCGAGCGCGCGGGCCACGTCTACTCGCGCATCAGCAATCCGACCAACGCGGTGCTCGAACAGCGCGTTGCGGCACTCGAAGGCGGCATCGGTGCCATTGCCACCGCCAGCGGCCAGGCCGCGCTGCACCTGTCGGTGGCCACGCTCATGGGCGCGGGCTCCCACATCGTGGCGAGCACCGCGCTCTACGGCGGTTCGCAGAACCTGCTGCACTACACGATGCGGCGCTTCGGCATCGACACCACGTTCGTGAAGCCCGGCGACCTGGACGGCTGGCGCGCCGCGATCCGGCCCGAAACCAAGCTCCTGTTCGGCGAAACCGTGGGCAACCCAGGGCTGGATGTGCTCGACATCCCGGCGGTGAGCGACATCGCGCACGAAGCCGGCGTGCCGCTGCTGGTCGATTCCACGCTCACCTCGCCCTACCTGATCAAGCCCTTCGACTGGGGGGCCGACCTGGTCTACCACTCGGCCACCAAGTTCCTCTCGGGCCATGGCACCGTGATCGGCGGCGTGGTGGTCGACGGCGGCAGCTTCGACTGGGAGAAGTCGGGCAAATTCGCCGAACTCACGCAGGCCTATGACGGCTTCCACAACATGGTCTTCAGCGAGGAAAGCACGGTCGGCGCGTTCCTGCTGCGCGCCCGGCGCGAAGGCCTGCGCGACTTCGGCGCCTCGATGAGCCCGCACACGGCGTGGCTGATCCTGCAAGGCATCGAGACGCTGCCGCTGCGCATGGAGCGGCACATCGACAACACGCAGAAGGTGGTCGAGTTCCTGTCCACGCACCCCTTCGTGTCGCGCGTGGGACATCCGCTGATCGAATCGCACCCGAGCCATGCGCTGGCGCAGAAGCTGCTTCGCCATGGCGCGCGCGGCGCCGGCGCGGTGTTCAGCTTCGACATCAAGGGCAGCCGCGCGCAGGGCAAGGCGTTCATCGAGGCGCTCAAGCTCTTCAGCCACCTGGCGAACGTGGGCGATTGCCGCAGCCTGGTGATCCATCCGGCGAGCACCACGCACTTCCGAATGACCGACGAGGCGCTGGCGGGGGCCGGAATTTCCCAAGGGACGATCCGTCTCTCGATCGGGCTCGAGGACCCGGCCGATCTGATCGACGACCTGAAGCGTGCGCTCAAGGCTGCGGAAAAGGCGGGGGCCTAGGATGGAATCCCGCTTTTCTTTACGTCGCGTTGGCTGTCGTTCAGGGCGCGCTCCCGCCGACGGGGTACCTTGCTCCGCGAATGTCCTCCGGCCTTCGGCCTCCCCCTTGATTTCGCTGCGCAAGGCACCCCATCGACGTGATCGTTATGCGCAGCGGTCGTTGATCCGCCAACACCACAGCCGCGCCCATCGTGCACAGGGCATCGGGTGCTCCCCGCAGCGAAATAAAGGAGGAGCCGAAGGCGGGGGACATTCGCGGAGGGGAGTACCCGGTGGCCTGTGCACGCGCCCTGGACAAGAGCACCTAAAACACAACATCCGGTGGAGCAACTGACATGAACTACACCGTCAACGGCCACGCCACCTACTGCTACACCGGCGGCAAGGCTTTCGATGCAAACAAGCCGACCGTGGTGTTCATCCACGGCGTGCTCAACGACCACAGCGTGTGGATCCTGCAAAGCCGCTGGTTCGCCAACCACGGCTGGAACGTACTCGCGGTCGACCTGCCCGGCCACTGCAGGAGCGAAGGCCCGCCGCCCGCCAGTGTGGAAGACGCGGCGCAGTTCGTCATCGGGCTGCTCGATGCGGCCGGCGTGCAGAAGGCCGCGCTCGTGGGCCATAGCTTCGGATCGCTGATCGCGCTCGAAGCCGCTTCACGCGCGCCTGAACGGGTGAGTCATCTGGCGCTGGTGGGCACCGCCTACCCGATGGCCGTGTCACCCGCACTGCTCGACGGCGCGCTCAACGACCCGCAGCGCGCCATCGCGATGGTCAACACCTTCTCGCACTCGCTGCTGGCGCCCCCGCCCTCCTCGCTCGGCCCCGGCACCTGGCTCTACGGCAGCTCGCGCGCGCTCATGCGGCGCGTGCTCGCGAGCAACCGCGACGCCAATGTGTTCCACATCGGCTTCAAGGCCTGCAACGACTATGCAAATGGCGAAAAGGCGATCGAGGCCGTGCAGTGCCCCGTGCTGTTCCTGCTCGGCGATGCCGACCAGATGACGCCGCCGCGCGCCACCAAGGCGCTGGTGGGCAAGGCCAGGCAGGGCAAGGTGGTCACGGTGCATGCGGGCCACGCACTGATGAGCGAGGCGCCCGACGAAGTGCTGTTCGCGCTGCGCGACTTCGTCGGCGCGCCCGCCTGAAGCGCCGCTTTTATTCCGCCGCGATGCCTGCGCGGTGCGCCAGCGCGCGGTAGCGGGAAATCTCGCCTTCCATCTGGGTTCGAAACGCCGCTGCGCCGATGGCGACGGGCTCCATGCCCTGCGCGCGCAGCTGCGCCTGCAGGGCCGCGCTGCCCATCGTGGCCGCGACCACGCGCGCCAGCTTGTCGAGCACCGGGGCCGGCGTGCGCGCCGGCGCGGCAAAGCCATACCAGGCGTCGAAGGTGGCGTCAGGCAGCCCCTGCTCGGCCAGCGTGCGCACCTCGGGCAGCATGCTCGAGCGCGCCGCGCCCACGATGCCCAAAGCGCGCAGCTTGCCCGAGCGCACATGCGGCGCCACGGCCGACACGGTGTCGATGCCGACCTCGATCTCGCCGCCGATCACCGCCATCGAACCCTGGCTGCTGCCCTTGTACGGAATGTCCTGCAGCTGGATGCCCGCGGCCAGCGCGAGCAGCTCGCCCGCGAGGTGCGGGCCCGAGCCGGAACCGAAGGTGGCGTAGCGGATGCTCTTCGGCTTGGCCTTGGCGGCGGCGATGAGCTCGGGCAGCGAGCGCCATGGCGTGCCGGCACCCACCACCAGCACCAGCGGCGTGCGCGCAACGATGGCAATGGGCGCCAGGTCGCGCACCGGGTCGTAGGGCAGTCTGGCGCGCAGCGCGGGGTTCACGCTGTAGCTGGTGGAACCCGAGAGCAGCAGCGTGTAGCCGTCGGGCGCAGCCTTGGCGACCGCGTCGGTACCGATGATGGTGGCGGCGCCTGGCTTGTTGTCGATGACCACGGGCTGGCCGAGCCGCTCCGACAGGCCCTGCCCCATCGCACGCGCGACGATGTCGGTGCCGCCGCCCGGCGGAAAGGGCACGACCAGCTTCACGGGCCTGTCGGGCCATTTTTCTTGCGCGAGCGCGGGGGCATGGAAGGCGACGAGCGCCGAAGTGCAGACCAGCAGGCCACGAAGCCGACGGAAGAGAGCAGTTTTCATGGGTTCGTCCAGGAAGAGAAATCAGGCGGCAGCGGCGTGCAGCGTCTTACCGGCGGCCCACGGCGCAAACCCCGGCTCGCCCAGGTCCCAGTAGAGGCCGGCCATGATCTGCAGGCCCTCGCGCGCCAGCGGCGCGAGCAGGTGCTCGTTGGGCGCATGCTGCGCGCAGGCCGGGTACGAATGCGGCACCCACAGCGTCGGCAGCCCGAGCAGATCGGCAAAGACGTCGTTGGGCAGCGAGCCCGCGAGGTTGGGCAGCAGGTCGACACGCTGGCCGCTGCTCTCTTCGATGGAGCGCAGGGCCCAGTCGACCCAGGGGTTCTCCACGTCGAGCCGCGTAGCCGCGCCTTCCAGCGTGACCTGCACTTCCACATCACCGAAGCCATGCGCATCGAGGTGGGCGCGCACGATGCTCGCCAGTTCGCGCCACGGCGTGCCGACCACGAAGCGCAGCTGGCAATGCGCCACCGCCTCGGACGGAATCGCATTGACGGGCCGCTGCGGCGAACCGGCGCCGAGCGCGAGCACCTCGATGGTGTTCCACGCCACCAGCCGCTCGGCCGGGCTCAGGCCGGGCTCGCCCCAGCCTTCGTCGAGCGCGGGGTCGTCGGCGCCGCCGCCGATGGCGATGCCGGCCAGCGCCTTGCGCACGCCCTGCGGAATTCCGGGCGGCCGCAAGGCCTCGACCAGGATGCGCCCGCGCGCATCCACCAGCGAGGCCACCGCGTGGCTGATCACCGTGCCCGGATTGACGAGCACGCCGCCCCAGTTGCCCGAGTGGTAGCCGCGAGGCCGGGCGCGCAGCCGCAGGCTGAAGTTGACCGCACCCCGCGAGCCCAGGAACAGCGTGGGCCTCTCGGCGCTCACGCGCGGCCCGTCGCTGGCGATGAACAGGTCGGCGCGCAGCCGGTCGCGCTGCTGCTCGCACACCGCGTGCAGGCCCGGCGACGCGGCCTCTTCGCCGGTCTCGATGAGCCAGGTGATGTTGTAGCCCAGGCGCCCGCCCCGCGCGCGCAGCGCGGCGGCCAGCCCGCCGAGCGCGATGCTGTGCTGGCCCTTGTTGTCGGCCGTGCCGCGCCCGTACCAGCGGTCGCCGCGCACGGTGAGCACCCAGGGCCCGAGGCCTTCGTCCCACTGTGCGTCCTGCCCGCTCACCACGTCGCCGTGGCCGTAGCTCAGCACGGTGGGCAGGGCAGGGTCTTCGATGCGGCGCGCAATCAGGAAGGGCCCGCCGCCGGCCACGGGGTTCTCGACGATTTCGCACGCGAAGCCCAGCGCGGCCAGCGGCGGCACCATCTCGTCTTGCAGGTAGGCGCCGAGCGCGGGCGTGGCGGCGCCGGTGTCGCTCTCGGTGCGGAAGGCGATGCGCCGCTGCAGGTCGGCAAAGAAGCCGCCATCGTCGAAATAGGCGGCGGCAGCGGCAAGGCTGTCGGTACGTTGCATGGAGGGATTTCCTGTTTGCGTGGGATGCAGCAAGTACAAGGCCTGGAGGGCAATGCTTCCAGCACCGATTTCGCAAGCTACCATTGCCTTCAAGGCAACGCTTCAATCGCCATGGCACCACCGCTTCTCAGCATTCCGATGCGCCATTTCCTCGAGGTGGCGCGCAGCGGCTCGGTCAGCCAGGCCGCGGCGCGGCTGTTCGTGGCCTCGTCGGCGGTCAGCCGGCAGATCGCCAAGCTCGAGGACAGCCTGGGCACGCCCTTGTTCGAGCGCCACGCCAGGGGCATGGCGCTCACCGCGGCCGGCGAGCGGCTCGCGGCGCACCTGCGCAATGCGCAGCTCGACATCGAGCAGGTCATCGAGCAGGTGCGCGACCTCGGCGGCCGCAGCGCGCACCGCATCCGCATGGCTTGCACCGAAGGCTTTGCCGCGCACTTCATGCCGCAGGTCATGCGCAGCTTCGAGTCGGCGCATCCGGGCACGCAGCTCGAACTCCATGTGGGCTCGCCCGATGGCGTGAGCGCGCTGCTCGCGCGCGGCGAGGCGGACATCGCACTCAAGTACGTGGTGGCGCCGGAGCCCGGCCTGAAGATCGAGCACTCGGCCAATGCGCCGGTGTTCGCGGTGCTGCGCCCCGACCATCCGCTGGCGCGGCAGCGCGTGGTGTCGGTGGCGGACGCGGTGCGCTACCCGCTGGCCGTGGGCGACAAGGGCGTGACCGCGCGGCAGCTGTTCGACCAGGCGTGCAGCCTGCAGGGCCTGCAGTACCGCGCGATCTTCGTCAGCAACTTCTCGTCGGTGCTGCTGCCGCTGCTGCGCACACCGGACGTGATGCTGTCGGGGCACCTCACGGTCACGCACCTGATCGATGCGGGCACGGTGGTGGCGCGCCCTTTCGCCGAGGCACCGCTGCAGCAGCGGCAGCTTCAGGTGCTGGCGCTCGAAGGCCGCACGCTCACGCCGCTGGCGCAGGAATTCGTGCGGCACTTGGTGCATGCCATTGCCAGCGCAGGCCGGCGCAAGCTGGGGCGTGCGCGTTCGAGCGTCTGAGCCTCAGCGGCCCAGCGCGTTGATGTCGGCCGGATCGAGCAGCACCTTCGGCGCGCCGTGCCGCGCCACGGCCAGCATGGCGCGGCCCACCTTCTCGGTGGTCGTCACCTTGCCGGGCCAGAGCCGGTAGGCCAGCCCGAGCACAGGCTTGAGCACCATGATCGCGGCCTGGTAGAGGGGCGTCTTCGAGCGCACGCCGTGCAGCGGCTGGATCATGCCGGGACGGAACATGTAGGCGGCCTTGAACGGCAGCCTGAGCAAGGCGTTCTCGGTGGCGCCCTTCACGCGCGCCCACATGCGGCTGCCGCGCTCGCTGCTGTCGGTGCCCGCACCCGTCACGTAGGTGAAGGTCATGCCCGGGTTGAGCCGCGCAAGCACGGTGGCGGCGGCCATCGTGAGGTCGTAGGTGATGCGCTTGTAGTCGGCCTCCTTCATGCCGACCGACGACACGCCGAGGCAAAAGAAGCAGGCGTCGAAGCCCTGCAACTGCGGCTCGAAGCCGCTGTAGTCGAACATGTCCGGAATGACCAGGTCCTGCAGCTTCGGGTGCTGCTGCCCGGTGGCCCTGCGGCCGACCGCGAGCACGCGGGCCACGTCGGGCGCGAGCAGGCATTCGCGCAGCACGCCCTGCCCCACCATGCCGGTGGCGCCGAAGATCAGGATGTTCATGGGATGGGACGCGGTCAGACCGCGAATTCGGCGGGACGCTTCTCGAGCACCGCGAGCAACAGGTCGACGTCGAGGCTGGAAGGCTGCGGCGCCTGCAGCGCGCCGAGCATGCGCGAGAGCGTCTCCGCATGCGGCAGCAGCGGGCCCAGGAAGCGGGTGCCGTCGGCACCGGCGATCAGCAGCGTCGGAAAGGTCTCGACGTCGAAGGCATCGGCAATCTCGGCGTGGTCCTCGATGTCGACCCAGGCGAAGCGGAACTGCGGATGCGCCCGCGCCACCTGCTCGAGCAGCGGCCGGTAGTCGCGGCAGGTGCCGCACCATTCGGCGCACAGGCACACGACCCACGGCGCATCGCTGGCGGGCTCGGCGGAAACGGGGGCGGCAGGAAGAGCGCTCAAGGCTGATGCGGCGAAGGTGTGAATACGAAGCCGCAGTGGTGCGGCCGGGAGGTCGTGGCTATTATGGACAAAGCGCCTCCGGCGTTCAGGAGACCCGCACGATGAACACCACGACTGCCCCGGAATCTGCTGTCGATCCGCGACGTTTCAAGAGTTTCGCGGAGTTCTACCCCTTCTACCTGAGCGAGCACGCCAACCGCACCTGTCGGCGCCTGCACTTCGCGGGCTCGACGATCTCGCTGCTGTGCCTGGTGGCGCTGGTCGTCACGCTCAACCCGCTCTGGCTGCTGGCCGGGCTGGTTGCGGGCTACGGCTTTGCCTGGGTCGGGCACTTCGGCTTCGAGAAGAACAAGCCGGCCTCGTTCAAGCGCCCGCTCTACAGCTTCATGGGCGACTGGGCGATGTACCGCGACATCTGGCTGGGCAAGGTCAAGATCTGAGGGGCCACTATCAAATCAGGAGCACGTCGCCCAGGCGCAGCGAGTGCAGCGGGCCTTTGCGCCAGAGGTCTTCGAGCGGTTCGGCGCGCGGCATCAGCAACTCCCTGAGCAGCGGCTCGATCGGCGTGGACGGATCGGCCAGCAGCACGTAGCGCGGGTCTTCATGGGCGGTTTCCTCGGCGAGCGGCGCGATCCAGTCCAGCGCCACCAGCGTTTCGAGCACCGGCACCACCTGCAGCGCATCGACCCGCATGCGCGTGACGAGTTCGGTGGCACCCATGCCCTTGGCGGGCGTGGCGCGCGCCCGCGCCAGGTGCTGCAGCACCTCCATGGCCAGCTGCAGCGGCCACCCGGCCCGCCCGCCGCGGCGCGCAACACCGGTCAGCAGGCTCGGCAGGTAGGCCGCGATGACCGCGCCCAGCAGCACGATGACCCAGGCCACGTAGATCCACACCAGCAGGATCGGCACAGTGGCAAAGGCGCCGTAGAGCACCGAATAGGTCGGCACCAGGCTCAGGTAGTAGCCCAGTACGCGCTTGGCGATCTCGATGGCGGCCGCCACGAAGATGCCGCCGGCCCAGGCATGCGACCAGCGCACGTTGGTGTTGGGCACGTAGTGGTAGAGCGAGGCCATGCCCGCGGCGAGCAGCACGAATTCGAAGGTATCGAAGAACAGCTTGAGGATGCTTCCGCCCACCACGTCGCGCGATGCCGCGAACACGTACGAGGTGGTCGAGAGGCTCACCGCCAGGATCAGCGGCCCGAGCGTGATGGCGGCCCAGTAGATCAGCACGCGCTGCGCAAAGGGCCGGGGCGAGCGCACGCGCCAGATGTTGTTGAGCGTCTTGTCGATGGTGAGGATCAGCGCAATGGCGGTGATCAGCAGCACCACCAGGCCCGCGATGCCGAGCCCGCCGGCCTTGCTGGAGAACTGGTTCAGGTAGCCCAGCACCTGGCGCGCGATGTTGTCGGGAATCAGGCTCTCGATGAGCCAGCGCTGCAGCCGCCCCTGCAGCTTGGCGAACATCGGGAACACGGTGAAGAGCGCCAGCGCCACGGTGAAGAACGGCACCATCGCGATGGTGGTGGTGAAGGTGAGGCTGCTGGCCGTGAGGCCGAGCCGGTCTTCGCGGAAACGCTCGCCCAGCACCGCCGCGGTGTTGCCCCACGGAAAGCGCGAAAGATCCCTCCAGAGCTGACGACGATTCATGGCCGGTATCATAAGAACCCGATCCCTCCCCCCGTCTTTGCGCACTTCGTGCCGCAGGTTCCGCGGTGTTCCGCCCATGACAACCATCACGCCGCAAACCTCTTCTTCCGTCAGCGCCACCCGCTGGCTCGCCGTGGGCAGCCTCGCCGGCCTGATCGTGCTGGGCCTGGCCTGGGAGCTGTGGCTCGCGCCGCTGCGGCCCGGCGGCTCGCTGCTGGCGCTCAAGGTGCTGCCGCTGGTCATTCCGCTCGCGGGGCTCTACAAGAACCGCATGTACACCTACCGCTGGGTCAGCCTGATGATCTGGCTCTATTTCACCGAGGGCGTGGTGCGCGCCTGGAGCGACACCAACGGCGTGGGCCAGGTGCTCGCGCTCATCGAGGTGCTGCTGTGCCTCGCGCTCTTCACCGCCTGCGCATTGCACGTCAGGCTGCGCCTGCGCAACGCCAAGGCGGCCCGCCAACTGGAGACTTCCAACCCATGACGACTTCCTCTTCCGTTCCCCTGATCGATCAGCTGCGTGCCATCGTCGGTGCGCAGCACGTGCTGAACGAGGGCGACCTTAGCGCCTACGAACAGGACTGGCGCAAGCGCGCGCGCGGCAAGTCGCTGGCCGTGGTGCGGCCGGCCAATGCGCAGCAGGTGGCCGAGGTGGTCAAGGCCTGCGCCGCCGCCGGCACGGCCATCGTGCCGCAGGGCGGCAACACCGGCCTGGCCGTGGGCTCCATTCCCGACGACAGCGGCACGCAGGTGGTGCTGAACCTGCAGCGGCTGAACGCCATCCGCACCATCGACGCCGCCAACCTCACGATGACGGTGGAGGCCGGCTGCATCCTGCAGACGCTGCAGGAGGCGGCCGAGAAGCAGGGCTTCCTGTTCCCGCTGAGCCTTGCGGCCGAGGGCAGCTGCACCATCGGCGGCAACCTTGCGACCAATGCCGGCGGCACGCAGGTGGTGCGCTACGGCAACACGCGCGAGCTGTGCCTGGGCCTCGAAGTGGTCACGCCGCAGGGCGAGATCTGGGAAGGCACCAGCGGGCTGCGCAAGGACAACACCGGCTACGACCTGCGCGACCTGATGATCGGCAGCGAAGGCACGCTGGGCATCATCACCGCGGCGACGATGAAGCTCTACCCGCTGCCCGCCGCGCAGCTCACGGCCTGGGCCGCGGTGCCCTCGCTCGACCACGCGGTCACGCTGCTGGGCCTGGCGCACAGGCAGCTGGGCTCGGGCCTCACGGGCTTCGAGGTGATGGGCCGGTTTGCATTGAGCCTGGTCGACAAGCACATGCCGCAGCTGCGCGTGCCGTTCATCGGCGACGAGGCCGTGCCGTACTGCGTGCTGCTCGAGAACTCCGACAGCGAATCCGAAGACCACGCGCGTTCGCGCTTCGAGGCACTGCTCGAAACGGCTTTCGAGGACGGCTGCGTGACCGATGCGGTGGTGGCCGAGAATCTCGCGCAGGCGCACCAGCTCTGGCACATCCGCGAGAGCATTCCGCTCGCACAGGCCGAGGAAGGCCTGAACATCAAGCACGACATCTCGATTCCCGTGTCGCGCATTCCGGCCTTCGTGGCGGAAACCGATGCGCTGCTGGCGCGCGAGATCGCCGGCGTGCGGCTGGTGAACTTCGGCCACCTGGGCGACGGCAACCTGCACTACAACGTGCAGGCGCCCGAGAACATCGACACCAAGGCTTTCCTGAAGAACGAGGAAGAGCGCATCAACACGCTGGTGTACGACGCGGTCGAGAAGTTCGGCGGCTCGTTCTCGGCCGAGCATGGCGTGGGCTCGCTCAAGGTCGACAAGCTCGAGAAGCACAAGTCGCCGGTGGCGCTGGAGATGATGCGTGCGATCAAGCGCGGGCTCGATCCGAAGAACATCCTGAACCCCGGCCGCGTGATTCGCCTCTAGGCATATGTATTTCTCCCTCCCCTCCCGGGGGAGGGCCGGGGTGGGGGCACGCGGCCCTCGAGCAAGACAAGAACTCAACCCGGAAAATCCTCGCCGCGCAGCTCGATCGGCTGCCCGTGCGGCGTGCGGTCCGCGGCGTGGTCCCAGGCGTGGCGGTAGCGCGCGAGCTCATCGTCGGAGCTGGCACCCTTGCGCGCGACCAGGCTTTCGAGCGCGGCGAGCCAGTGGCGGTAATAAGTGTTGCCGGTGTCGGGGTCGCCCGCGGCCTGCGCGGCGGCGATCTGCGCGGCGAGCGCCTCGGCCCATTCAACCCAGGTGAAGAGGCCGCGCTCATGCAGCGCCAGCGTCATCGCAAAAGCCTGCGCTTCCCAGGGCTCCTTGAACACCGGCCCGTCGGCATCGCGCGGCATGCCGGGCGCCAGCGCGAGCGGTGGCATGCCGCCGCTGTTCATGCGGCAGGCTCCAGGTAGCTTTCCCAGGCATCGACCGACACCGCGAGGTTCTGGCGCGGCGCGTCCTCGCCCCAGAGCTCGGCCTCGTCGAAGACCACGGTGTAGAGCCACTGCGGCTGCTCGCCCCGGCCCTGCGCATTCGAATCGGCGAACACATGCGCGCCATGCACATGCGCGATCACGCCGCGCTTGCCCTGCACGTAGCCCGGCAGCCGCGTGTGGTGGCCGGCCTTGCCGCGGTGCATGCGTACGCGCTGGCCGACGGCGAAGCGCGCCGGGCCGGCTTCGGGGCGCCGGGTGGGCGAGCCCTTGGCCAGCACGGCCGGAACGTCGGCGGCCTGCAGCACACGGGCGACCGGTGCAGCGGGATGGCGCATTTCGCCCGATGCGAGTTCGTCCGCAAAGACCTGGCCGCGCTGCAGCATCAGCTGCTCCAGCGCGCCGAGCCATATCTGGTAGTAGCTCAGGTTGGCGTAGTCCGGCAGCGTCTCGCGCACGGCGCGGCTCGCATCGATGTTCCAGGAGCCGGTCGCGCCCATGGCGAGCGTGAGCGCCAGCGCGCGCGGCTCCCACGCGGCATGGAACAGCTCGCCTTCGGGCTCGGGCGTGACCGCGCCGAAGCCGGGCTGGCCGCCGAGGTCGGCATGCGTGAGATAGCTCATGCGGCGCTCCCCGGCGTTGCGGGTGCTTCCACCCGCCGCGTGCCGATCATCGAATCGCGCGTGACCAGCGCGGCAAGCGCTTCTTCGCTCAGGCCTTCGGTGCCTTCCGGGCGCTGCGGTATGACGAGGTAGCGCACCTCGGCGGTCGAATCCCAGACGCGGATGCGCGTCGACTCGGGCAGCACCGTGCCGAAATCGGCCAGCACGCCGCGCGGATCCTTCACGGCCCGCGAGCGGTACGGCGCGCTCTTGTACCAGGTGGGCGGCAGGCCGAGCACCGGCCAGGGATAGCAGCTGCACAGCGTGCACACCACCATGTGGTGCTGCTCGGCGGTGTTTTCCACCGCCACCATGTGCTCGCCCTGCCGGCCTGTGTAGCCCAGCGAGGCGATGGCCGCCGTGGCATCCTGCAGCAGCCAGTCGTGGAACTCCCGGTCGACCCAGGCCCTGGCCACCACGCGCGCGCCGTTGCGCGGGCCGATGCGGGTCTGGTAGGTATCGATCAGCACGTCGAGCGCGGCCGGATCGATGTAGCCCTTCTGGGTGAGCACGCTTTCGAGTGCCCGCACGCGCAGGTCCATCTCGCCGAGTTCGCTGTGTCCGTGGACGTGGTCATGGCCGGTCATCGGCCAATGCTAGCGCCGCCCCGTAAAATTCCCAACATGACCTCGCCCAGCCGCCCCGTCCGCTCCCAGTACGAAGACTTCATGCGCCATGTCGACACCCATGGCGTCTACAAGAGCGACCGCACCGGCACCGGCACCAAGAGCGTGTTCGGCCACCAGATGCGCTTCGACCTGAACGAAGGCTTTCCGCTGGTGACCACCAAGAAGGTGCACCTGCGGTCCATCATCCAGGAACTGCTGTGGTTCCTGACCGGCTCCAGCAACAACAACTGGCTCAAGGAGCGCGGCGTCACCATCTGGGACGAGTGGGCGCGCGAGGACGGCGACCTGGGTCCGGTGTACGGGGTGCAGTGGCGCAGCTGGCCCACGCCGGACGGCGGCCACATCGACCAGATCTCCGAAGTCATCAAGACCCTGAAGACCAACCCCGATTCGCGCCGCATCATCGTGAGCGCATGGAATGTGGCCGAGCTCTCCAAGATGGCGCTCATGCCCTGCCATGCCTTCTTCCAGTTCTACGTGGCGCCGCCGCAGGCGCCCGGCGAGCGCGGCAGGCTGAGCTGCCAGCTCTACCAGCGCAGCGCCGACATCTTCCTGGGCGTGCCCTTCAACATCGCGAGCTACGCGCTGCTCACCCACATGGTGGCGCAGCAGTGCGAGCTCGACGTGGGCGACTTCATCTGGACCGGCGGCGACTGTCACATCTACAGCAACCACGCCGAGCAGGTGGCGCTGCAGCTGAGCCGCACGCCCTACCCGTATCCCACGCTTCACATCAAGCGCAAGCCGGCCTCGATCTTCGACTACCAGTACGAAGACTTCGAAGTGCTCGACTACCGGCACCACGATCCCATCAAGGCACCGGTGGCGGTGTGAGCCCATGTCCGGCCTTGTGACGACACCGCGCATCCACCTGATCTTCGCGCGCGCCGCCAACGGCGTGATCGGTGCCAACGGCTTCATGCCCTGGCACCTGCCTGAAGACCTGGCGCACTTCAAGCAGCAGACCGGCGGCGCGCCGGTCGTCATGGGCCGCAAGACCTGGGATTCGCTGCCGCCGCGTTTCCGGCCGCTGCCCGGCCGCTGGAACATCGTCGTGACGCGGCAGGACGATTGGAAGGCCGAAGGCGCGCAGCGCGCGGGCAGCCTGCAGGAGGCGCTCTCGCTGTGCGAGGATTCGCAAGTGCCCGATGTCTGGATCATCGGCGGCGCGCAGATCTATGCCGAGGCGCAGCCGCTGGCGCAGCAGGCCGTCGTCACCGAGATCGCGCGCGACTACGAAGGCGATGCGCATGCGCCGGAACTGGCTCCTTCCGAATGGCGCGAAACCAGGCGCGAATCGCACGTCTCGGCCAAGGAAGGCCTGCACTACAGCTTCGTGACCTACGAACGCATCGCCGCGCCGAAGGCATGAACGCAGGCGAGCCGCGCGCCATCGCACCTGCGCCGCTGCGGCGCCGCTCCCTGGTGGTCGGCGCCGCATTGCTTTGCGGCCTGGCGCCCATGCAGGCGCTGCGCGCGGCCGAGCGGCTCGATCCCGACGAAGAAGCGCTCTTCATCCCCGGCACCGCGCGCCCCACCGGCGATGGCCGGCTCGAGGTCGACATCCATGCCTGGGTCTACGAACCCGAGCGCCGCTGGGGCCTGAATGCCGCGTTCGCGCGCTACCTGGGCCTGAACCTCAAGAAGCTCTCGCCGGCGGCACGGCTGCGCTTCAACCAGCGCACCGCGCTGTTCCACGCCGAATCGGAAGAAGGCAAGGTGTTCGAGCTCGACTTCGAAGGCAGTGCCGCGCGCGTGCCCACGCCGCCTTCGGGCGCCGACGGCCGCATGAACATGCGCATCGTCATCGACCCGCCCCGCATGCCGCCTTCGAGCGAGTGGCTGAAGTTCCATGCCGTGACCGGGCCCGGCGAACTGCTGCACCGCTTCAGGGGCGAAGCATTGATCGTTCCCGCGCAAGGCCTGTCGATCATTTCGGACATCGACGACACCATCAAGCGCACCCAGGTGCGCGACCGGCGCGAGATGCTGCTGAACACGTTTGCACGGCGCTTCGAAGCGGCACCGGGCATGGCGGCGTACTACCGCACGCTGGCCAAGGCACCGGACACGCGCTTCCACTATCTCTCGGCCAGCCCGATGCAGCTGTACCCTGCGCTCGCCGATTTTCTTCGCGATGCGGACTTTCCCATGGGCAGCATGCACCTGCGCGAAAGCACGACCTGGCGCACGCTCATTCCCGGCGAGCAGGATTCGCGCACGCACAAGCTCGGCGTGATCGAGCGCCTGCTGGCCGACTTTCCGCAGCGCCGGTTCATGCTGGTGGGCGATTCGGGCGAGAGCGATCCCGAGATCTACGGGCAGGTCGTTCGCACCCATCCCGGCCGCATCGACAGCATCGCCATACGCGACGTGACCGGCGAGGACAGCCGCGCCGAGCGCTACGCGGCTGCCTTCGAAGGCGTGGCCCCCGGCCTCTGGCAGATTCTTTCCCCCGAACGGGCCCCGGCACCAATCCAGCGGGCAAGGTGAGCGCCCGCCGCCGAAACACCTTCGGCACCTTGGTTTCCAGCACCGGCGACAAAAGAACACTTAGGTACACATCGGAAAGTCATGTGCCTCACAGGGATTAGGCAAAACTGTGATTTTTTCCGCAGAATGTTCTCTCCACCACCCAGACAAGGAGACGGCTCATGTCCATGGAGTTTCTTCGGGTCATCGCCGAGCAGAAATTGCCATACGTCGTCCACACGCCAGCCGACATCGACAGGCTGCGCGTACTGCGTGCGGCCGAGCTGGTGACCGCTTTCATTCCGCCGTCCAGCCACGCGCCGGACGATCGCGCGATACGCCAGCTCGCCCAGGTGGAATCGATCACCGCCAAGGGCAAGCTGGCGCTGAACAAGGCCACCTCGGCCTTCATCGAACTCTGAACGTCATCGCCGCGCTCGCGGGCCCCGCGTTCCGCGCGGGATCCGGCTAGCGCTTGCGCACGTCGGCCTCGAACCCCAGCAGCTTCATTGCGGCTCCCGGACTCTTTGCAGCCTTTGCATACGCGGCCCATGGATCGTTGCCGCGGTCGAGCCGGGCATGAATGTTCCGCAGGGTCCACTGCGCGCCGCTCGCGAGCGTGGGAACCTCCTGCCATTCCACCGGCACCGACACGCCCATGCCGGGACGCGCCCGCACCGACCAGGCGCAGACGGTGGTCGCGCCGAAGCCGTTGCGCAGGTAGTCGATGAAGATGCGGCCGACACGGTTGTCCGGCCCGCTCTTGGCGACGAACATCTGCGGCAGGGTGCGCGCCATGTGGCGCACGATGGCCTGGGAAAAATCCTTGATGGTGTCCCAGTCGTACTGCCGCTTGAGCGGCACCACCACGTGCAGCCCCTTGCCGCCGCTGGTCTTGCAGAACGGCGCGAGGCCCAGTTCGTCCAGCACCACGCGCATCAGCTCCGCCGCCTGCAGCACCATGGGCCAGCCGACGCCCTCGCCCGGGTCGAGGTCGAAGGTCATGCGGTCGGGCTTGCCGATGAGCGTCTTCAGGCCGTTCCAGGTATGGAACTCGATGACGTTCATCTGCGCCGCGCTCAGCAGCCCGAGCGGGCCCGCGATCTCGATCAGCTCGGGGTGCTTCGGCCACAGTGCCGCGTCGAGCTGCCGCACGCCGCCCATCTGGCCGAGCTCCAGGTGCTTCTGGAAGAACAGCTGGCCGTTGATGCCCTGCGGCGCGCGCACGAACGACACGGGCCGGCCCTTGAGGTGCGGCATCATCAGCGGTGCGACCAGGCCGTAGAAGCGCACCACTTCCACCTTGGTGATGCCGGTCGACGGGTCGACCACGCGGTCGGCGTGCGAGACCTTGAAGTTGGCGGGCATGGTGGCGGCGGGTTCGGGCTCGGGCCTGGGTTCACGGCCGGCGCCCGCCTGGTGCACCGGCTTCTCGCGGACGATGGCCCTGGCGGGCTTGTCCGAGCGCACGCTGTGGAACACCGGATGCCGCACATGGCCGTCCTTGGTCCATTCGGAAAACGTGACTTCGGCCAGCAGCACCGGCTTGACCCAGTGCGCACGCCGGTCGTTCTCGGTCGGGTTCTTGAACGGCCGCTGGTCGATGCCGAGCGGCTTCAATCTTTCGAGCATGTCGGCGAGCGTTCGGCCATTGAAGCCCGCGCCCACCGCGCCAGCGTAGACCAGCTCGCCCTTGTCGTCGTGCACGCCGATCAGCAAGGCGCCGATGCCCACGCGCGAGCCCTTCGGATCGGTGTAGCCGCCGATGACGAACTCCTGCCGCTGCGAGCACTTGAGCTTGATCCAGTCGGGCGAGCGGCGCGAGGCATAGGTGCTGTTCTTGCGCTTTCCGATCACACCCTCGAGCCCGATCTTGCAGGCCGAGGCCACGATGTCCTCGGGCGGCGCATCGAAGATCTCGCTGAAGCGGATTTCGGGCGGCGCCTTGGCAAGCAGCGCCTGCAGCAGGCCGCGGCGCTCCACCAGCGGCACGCCGGTGAGATCGAAGCCGCCGTAGTAGGGCAGGTCGAACAGGAAGTAGACGATGTTGCGCGTGTTCTCGCTGTCGAAGGCGTTCTGCAAGGCCTGGAAGTCCGTGCCGCCGGACTCGTTGAGCACCACGATCTCGCCATCGAGCCAGCCGGGCGCGAGCTTCAGGCGCTCGATCGCGCGCAGCAGGTGCGGCATGCGGCCGCTCCAGTCATGGCCATTGCGCGTGAGCAGCTGCACGCCGCCTTTCGCATCGACGCGCGCGAGCAGGCGGTAGCCGTCGAACTTGATCTCGTAGATCCAGTTCTGCGGATCGGGCGGCGGGCCGTCGACCAGCGTGGCGAGCAGCGGCGAGAGCTTGGCAGGCATGGCGGCCTTCACCGCATCGGCGGGCATGCCGCCGGCCGATGCCTTGCCGCGCTTTCTTGCCGGTGCGGGCGGCGCCTCGGCCGTCGCCGAGACCGCCGCGGCGGGCATCGGCATCTGCGCCACGCTGTCCGGGAACTGGTCGACCACGCTGAACTCCGCGGCCGGGCGGGCGTACTCGTCGTGCTCCTTGATCAGCAGCCACGCGTCCTGCTTGTCATCGGCCTTGCCGTGCATGCGCACCAGGGCCCACTTGCCGCGCAGCTTGTAGCCATGCAGCTCGAACTTGAGGTGCCCCGCCTTGTAGCCCTTGCGCGGATCGCCGATGGGCGTCCAGCTGCCCTTGTCCCAGATGATCACCTTGCCCGCGCCGTACTGCCGGGGCGGTATCTCGCCCTCGAACTGGTTGTAGGCGATGGGATGGTCTTCCACATGCACGGCCATGCGCTTGTCGTGCGTGTCGTAGCTCGGGCCCTTGGGCACTGCCCAGCTCTTCATGGCGCCATCGAGCTCGATGCGGAAGTCGTAATGCAGCCGGGTCGCCCAGTGCTTCTGCACCACGAACTGCAGCATGCCGGGCGCCGATGCGCCGCCCTCCTCGGGCTCGGGCGTGGCACCGAAGTTGCGCTTTTCCTTGTAGCGCTTCAGGGGGTTTGCGCGCGCCATGGTGTGTCGGCTTCCGTGTTCAGCGGATGGCTTGCCGCGTAGCGTTCGAGCAGCAGGTAGAGCACCAGGCCGCCGATCAGCGGCAGCAGGTAGTAGAGCGCGCGGTAGGCCAGCACGGCCCCCATCAGCGCGCCCTGGCGCACGGTGCCCGAGAGCAGCGCCAGGTAAACGGCCTCGAGCACGCCGAGCCCGGCCGGGATCGGCGTGATCACGCCGACGATGGACGCGGCCAGCAGCACGCTCAGCGTGGTGGCGTACGGCACCTGCCGGCCCAGGAGCAGGTACATCGCGCAGCCCATCAATGCCCAGTTGGCGGCGGAGAGCGTGAGCTGGACGACCGCAAGCTGCGCCGAAGGGAGCCTCACCCGCCGCCCCCGCAGCTGCCACTGCCGCCCGCGCGAAAAGGCGCAGGCCACCACATACGCTGCCGCGAGAAGAATCATCAGCACGCCGAGCGCGCGCAACGCGTCCGCCCCGATGCTCGCCTGGCGCGGCGGCGTGATGACGCCAGCGGCGAACAGGCCGCCGGCCAGCAGCCCGTAGCCGAGCCAGTTGGTGGCCAGGCTCACGCCGACGATCTGCGCCACCACGGCTTCATCGAGGCCCGCGCGCGCATAGAGCCGGGCACGCATCGCAATGCCGCCGACCAGCGAGCCCAGGTTGAGATTGAAGGCATAGCTCGTCACCGCAATGGCCCAGGAGCGCCAGCGCGGCACCCGGTGGCGCGTGTGCCGCCGGCCGATGAGGTCGAAGCATCCGTAGAGCGCGTGGCTCGCGGTTGCGATGGCCCAGACCCCCAGCAGCAGCATCGCCGGATAGCGCTGCAGCGCCTCCCATGCGCCTGCCCAGTCGACCTTGTGCGCATGCGACAGCAGCAGGCCCAGCACCGCGAGCCCCAGCAGCGGCAGCAGCCATCGGCGGCAGCGGCGCCAGAGCGAGGGCCTGCCGGCCGGATGGTCCGCCGCCGAAAGCATGGTCGCGTCATGGTTCATGGCGCGGCCCCCAGGGTCGAGATCAGCGCCGGCAGGTCGAGCGGCTTGAGCAGATGGTGGTCGAACCCGGCCACCGCAATGCGCTCCTTGTCGCCGTGCTGGCCCCAGCCGGTCAGTGCGACGAGGATCAATCCGGCCAGCGCGGGGTTGGCGCGCAGCCTGGTTGCGAGCTCGCAGCCGTCCATGCCCGGCATGCCGATGTCGAGGATCGCGAGCCCGGGCGCCAGACCCTCGGCCACCATGCGCAGCGCGGCATCTGCGCTGTAGGCCACGCGCGTGGTGGCGCCCATCGAGCGCAGCAGTTCGCCCAGTGCATCGGCCGCGTCCCGGTTGTCGTCGACGATCAGCACCGTGCCCGGCAACGAGGCCGGCCAGCCGCGAACGGCCGGTGCCGACGACGCGGGCACGCCGGCCTCGACGCGGGCAAGCGGCAAGCGCACACAGAACATCGCGCCCTGGCCCAGGCCCGCGCTGGTTGCCTCGACGCTGCCGCCATGAAGCTCGACCAGGCTCTTCACCAGCGTGAGGCCGATGCCCAGGCCGCCCTGCGCCGCCTTGGAAGTGCCGCTCACCTGCACGAACATCTCGAAGATCGACTTCAGCATGTCCGGCGCAATGCCGGTGCCGTTGTCCCAGACCTCGACCACGGCGTCGCGCCCTTCCCGGCGCAGCACGATGCGGATCTTTCCGCCGGGCGCGGTGTACTTGGCGGCGTTGTTGAGCAGGTTGGAGAACACCTGCGTGAGGCGGACGCCGTCGCCCCGCACCACGACCGGCTCGCTGCACAGCCGCGTGCTCAGCGTGTGCCTGGCGCCTTCGAGCAGCGGCCGGCTCAGCTCGATGGCGTCCTCGATCACCGCTTCAAGCGAGACCGCCTCCATGCGCAGCTCGATCTTGCCGCGCGTGATGCGCGAGACCTCCATCAGGTCGTTCACGAGCCGCACCATGTGGTCGATCTGCCGCCCCATGAGCTCGTAGTAGCGCCGGGCCTCCGCGGGCTCGTGCGGCTTGCGCATCAGGAGCGTGAGCGCAGTGCTCATCGGCGCGAGCGGGTTGCGCAGCTCGTGCGCCAGCGTTGCAAGGAACTCTGTCTTGCGCTGGTCGGACTCGCGCAGGCCGTCGAGCAGGCCGCGCAACTGGTATTGCCGGTTACGCGCCCGCAGCGCCGCGCGCACCGTGCTGATCAGCGAGGCCACGCGCATCGGCCGCTCGATCACGGTGACGTTCGCGAGCCGGTCCATGGCCTTGGCGATGACGGGCGAATCCGCGCCCTGGCGGGCAAGAACGAGCACCGGCAGATCGGACCACGGCGGCTGCGAGCCCAGCGCGTCGGCCAGCGCGGCCGCGGCCGGATCGGCCAGCACCTCTTCCGCCAGCATGATGGCGCCGGCGCCTTCCTGGATAGCCCGCACGAGCTCGCACAGGCTGTCGCAGGTGTAGGCCGCAATCTGCGCGCGGGCCAGCACGGCACTTGCCATGAGGGCGTCCCTGGAGGTTGCGGTCCGCAACAGGATGCGCTGCTCGGCGGATGCGGCGGGCGGGCTCACGATGCGCGCTGCACGCCGTCGGTGGGAACGGGAATGCCCGTCAGGATGCCCCTGAAATGACGCAGCGGCTCGCCGACCTTGAGGCCTGTGGCGGTCATCGAGAAATCACGGATGCTGCGCTCGTGCGCGCCGCCGCGCTTCTTCAGCACCGAGATCGCCTGGCGCACTTCGCCCTCGAGCTCGAAGTAGCGAAGCAGCACCACCGCATCCGCCAGGTAGCTCGCATCCACCGGCGTCTTCATCTGCATGCCGATGAGGCCATGCTGCGCGCCCACCAGCAGCGTGGCGACGCCGGCCTGGCCCAGGTAGGAAAGCAGCTCGTGCAGCTGCACGATCAGGAAGCGCTCGTCGGGCATCGCGTTGAGGTAGCCGTTGAGGCTGTCGATCACCACCACCGCCGCACCGCACTCCGCCACCGCCAGCCGGATCAGGTGCACGAACTCGCCCGGCGACAGTTCGGCGGGGTCGACCTGCCGCACCTTGATGCGGCCGGATTCGATGAACGGCCCCAGGTCCATGCCCATGCTTTCGCAGCGCGTGCGCAGCGTGTGGATGCTCTCGTCGAAGATGAAGAGGGCCGCGCATTCGCCGCGCCGCGCCGCCGCCAGCGCGAACTGCACGGCCACCGTCGATTTTCCCGTGCCCGGCGCGCCGACGAACAGCGTGCTCGTGCCGCGTTCCAGGCCGCCGCCCAGCAGCGCGTCGAGCGCCTCCAGACCGCTGGGAATGCGCGCCTGCACGACAGCCGGCGCCGAGGGATGCTCGGAGGCGACCAGGCGCGGAAAGACGCGCAGGCCGCCGCGCTCGATGCGGTAGTCGTGGTAGCCGCCGCGGAACTGCTGGCCCCGGTATTTGCTGACCACCAGCCGGCGCCGCGCGGCGCCGTAGTCGGAACTGATCTGCTCGAGCCGGATCACCGCATGGGCAATGCTCTGCACCTGCAGGTCGTGCTTCATGGCGGTCATGTCGTCCAGCAGCAGCACCGTGCATTGGCGGCCTGCAAAGAACTGCTTGAGGGCCAGTATCTGCCGCCTGTAGCGCAGCGAACTGCCGGCCAGAAGGCGCAGTTCCGAGAGCGAATCGAACACCACGCGCGACGGCTTGAGCACGTCGACATCCGAGAGGATCTTCAAGGTCGTCTCGCTGAGCTCGACCTCGGACGGGTGGAACATCGTGTACTGCTCGTCGGGCTCGAGCGCGGCCTCCGATGGAAGCATCTCGCGCACCTCGATGCCGCTCAGGTCCCAGCCATGGGATTTCGCCACGCCCCTGAGCTCGCGCGCTGTTTCCGACAGCGTGACGTACAGCACCGATTCGCCGCGCCCGGCGCCCTCGATCAGGAATTGGAGCGCGATGGTGGTCTTGCCGGCACCGGGCGTGCCCTCGATCAGGTAGAGGCGGTTGGACGTGAGTCCGCCGCCAAGAACATCGTCGAGGCCGGGAACACCGACTTTCATCAGGCCGTCCTGGGCGGACGGCAAGGCCGTGCCGTCGAGTTTCATTTTTCTTCCTCCATCGTCGGACAGACAGTCCTTTCTGCCCTGTTCTGCTTGCGATCTGCTGGCGCAAGGATTTTTATCAGGAGCTGCGGCCCCTGGGTTGTAGGGCATCACCCTTCTTCGGGACAAGACAACGCCACTGCGCCGCGGCCGCTGCGTGCCGGCCGCGGACGGCCTCAGGACTTGTCCGGCGTCTTGCGCTCGGCATCGCCGGGGTCCTGGAGTTTCTTGTTTTCGACCTTCTTCATCTGCTTCTCACCCTCGGTGTCCTTTCCATCCGTGGGCACGGATTCCTCCTGGGTGATTTCCGGTTCGTCGGGGGAACGCTCGCGGCGCTCGGGCGGTGGCTTGTTCATCGCTGGACCTCCTGAATGAGCCCCGACGGTGGCGTGCCTGCGGCACGGCAGCGCTCAGGCAATGGCGCCAGCGGCCGTCAGCCAACGCCGACGATCCCGCCGGCCCGCGCGGAAGCCGCGTCTTCCACGGGCGCCTCGCTCGCCTCGATGAAGAGCCGCCGGATCATCGGGAAACGCCCGCGCACCTGCTGCTCGATCGCGGCGATGGCATCGGCGGCTTCGCCGGTCGCCGTGCCCTCCCTGAAATTCAGGTCGACCACCGCCAGCACCTCGTCGGGGCCGATGTACATCGACAGCACGTGGCCGACGTCCTGCACGCTCGGCTGCTCCATGGCCAGGCTGCGGATGGCGCGCGCGGTCTCGGGGCGGATGCCCTCGCCGATCAGCAGCCCGCGGGCCTGGCTGATCAGCAGCACCGCCACGCCGGCCAGCAGCAGCCCGATCACCACCGAGGCCGCGCCGTCCAGCGCCGGCATGCCGAGCCGGTGGCTGAAGTAGATGCCCAGCGCCGCCACCGCCAGCCCGGCCAACGCCGCCGAATCCTCGGCCAGCACGGTGTAGGTGGTGGGGTCCTTGCTCTGCCCGAGCGCGCGCCAGAACGGAGCGCCGTGCGACTGGACACGGAACTGCCGCAGCGCAACCAGGAAGCTCGCGCCTTCGAACAATGCGGCCAGGCCCAGCACCAGGTAGTTCCAGCCCGGATCGCGCATCGGCTCCGGTTTGCGGATGTGCTGGATGCCCTCGTAGAACGACACGCCGCCGCCGAGCCCGAAGATCAGCACCGCGACGATCAGGCTCCAGAAGTACAGCTCCTTGCCGTGGCCGAAGGGATGCTCGGTGGTCGCGGGCCGCTGACTCAACCGGATGCCCACCAGCAGCAGGACGCCGTTGAAGGTGTCGACCGCCGAATGGATGCCTTCGGACAGCATGGCCGAACTGCCGGTGATGCCGGCGACCGTGAACTTGGTGGCGGCAATGGCCACATTGGCCGCGATGGCGCCGTAGATCGCAAGCTTCGATTCGGCGGCCATAGGGATTCGGACGGCGGTGCGCCGCTCGGCCCTTGCGTTCAGCCCGGCCTTCAGGGAAGGCCGAGGTAGATCCGCAGGTCGTCCTTCATGGTCCCCGCTGACGCGACCGCCATGCGCAGGCGGGCCTCGCTGACGCCAAAACACTTCGTCCAGTAGTCGACCTCTTTCAGGTCGGTGATGTCGATTCGCTCGTCGTCCTGTGGGACGCGGATCTCCATGTCGTCCGGCATCGCGGGGTCTCCAGGTGGGTTGGAGACGGGAGTTTCACCGCCCGGCGAAGCCGCCATGCCAGCCGGACGCCATGGCTGATGCAGGACATGTTCTACATGCTGTCGTCTGCCGCGGTTTCGGGATGTTTCATGAAGCCAGTTCCGCTTCTTCCTCGGACGTGCCGCGGTGCGTGTGGCCGTGGGGAATACCGCATCCATCGGATGGCGCAGCAGCGGCTCGTCCAGGCAACTGCTGCCGAGAGAGGGAAATATCTCCACCGGCTCGCCCTGCACCGTGTGGCCAAGGTGCACGACGGCAGGATCTGCTGTCGCGGCTCGCACAACGGCAGCCTGCTTTGTTCAAGACCCCCATTGAAGCACCGGCCCGCGGGATGCACGGCCTAAGATTTTGGACATGCAAAGGCCCCGTCAATCCATGAACTCCTCGATCGTCGAGCACCTGAGGCGCGCTGGGCGCCTGGACCGCATGTTTGTCGACGGCGAGTGGGCCGTGCCCGAAACGCAGGCTCGCAGCAGCGTCGTCGACCCGTCGACCGAGGAGCCTGTGGCGGAGATCGCGCTGGGCAGCGCAGGAGATGTCGCTGCGGCCGTGGCCGCGGCCCGGCGTGCATTCGCGGCCTGGTCCGTGCGTTCCGCCCAGAGCAGGGCCCTGCTCCTCGATCGCGTCCACGCCCTGATCCTCGAGCGCGCAGAACTGTTCGCCCAGGCGATCTCGCTGGAGATGGGCGCGGCCATCGACTTCGCGCGCCGCACACAGGTGCCGTCAGCAGCGGAGCACATCCGCGTGGCCCGCGACAATGCGCGCGGCTATGCGTTTGTCACCCATCGCGGGGACATGGCCATCCTGCGCGAGGCCATCGGCGTGTGCGGCCTGATCACACCCTGGAACTGGCCGCTCTACCAGATCACAGCCAAGGTCGGAGCCGCCCTGGCAGCCGGCTGCACGGTCGTCCTGAAGCCCAGCGAGCTGTCGCCGCTGAGCGCCTTGCTCTTTGCCGAAGTGATGCAAGACGCCGGCATCCCGCCCGGTGTGTTCAACCTCGTGAACGGCAGCGGACCGGAGGTCGGCGCGGCCTTGGCGCAGCATCCGGACGTGGACATGATTTCGTTCACCGGTTCGACAAGAGCCGGCGTCCTGGTGGCCCAGGCGGCGGCCCCGACCGTGAAGCGCGTGGCCCAGGAACTCGGCGGAAAATCTCCCAACCTCATCCTGCCGGATGCGGACCTGGCGCGCGCCGTACCAGGAGGCGTGGCCGCCGGCTTCCGCAACGTCGGCCAGTCCTGCAGTGCTCCGACCCGCATGATCGTGCCCCGTGCGCGCCTGCAGGAGGTCGAGCGGATCGCGCTCGAGGCGGCATCCGGCATGGTCGTGGGCGACCCGCGTTCGCAGCAGACCACGCACGGCCCCGTGGCGAACCGCGCGCAGTTCAATCGCGTGCAGGAAATGATCGGTGTCGGCATCGCCGAAGGCGCGCGGCTTGTCTGCGGCGGCCTCGGCCGGCCGGAGGGCTTGAGCCGCGGCTTCTATTGCCGACCGACCATCTTCACCGCGGTGCATTCCCGGATGCAGATCGCGCAGGAGGAGATCTTCGGGCCGGTGCTCGTGTTGATTCCCTATGACAGCGTGGACGAGGCCGTGGAAATTGCCAACGACACCGTCTATGGACTGGGCGCCCACGTGCAAGGAAAGGACCTGGCCGCGGCGCGTGCCGTCGCGGCGCGGATCCGGTCCGGGCAGGTGCACATCAACTATCCAGCCTGGAATCCGCATGCCCCCTTCGGTGGCTACAAGCGCTCCGGAAACGGCCGCGAATACGGTATCGAAGGTCTCGAGGAGTACCTGGAAACCAAGGCCATTCTCGGCTTCCAGGATGCCTCGGCACCCGCGACCGAATGACAGATTTCAAAGAAGACATTGCGCATCGCGCTGGAGCAATCATGACCGTGGCCCTCCTACTGCACCGCGCCGATGGTGCGCCTCTTTCCACCGCTTTCCGCAGGGCGCCGTTCGGCAACGACGACCCCTTTGCGCGGCATCGCGAGATCGCGTGGGAAGGACCCGGCGCGATGAGCGCGGGCCGCACCAGCTTCATCGGCGAGCTCGAAGTCGCGAGCTATCCCCATATCGAAACCATCGTCGTGGTCGAGGGCGAGCTGACCCTGACGGCGGCCGGCGCGGCCCCGTTGGTGGTCGGCCCCCAGGCGGGCGCCGTCATCGGATGCGGCACCTCGCTTCATATCCAGGCCGGATCCCGCGTGCGCTTCGTGTTCTGCGCGGCCGCTTGCGAAAGACCGACGAAGCGCGGCGTCTTCCCGCTGCACGCCGCCGCCGACTTCAAGCCCACCGCGACGCTGCCCGCGGAAGTGCTGCTGGGCCCCGCGCCGGCGTGCCGCAGCGACAAGGTCTTCATCGACGACGGCGCGCAGTACAGCGCCGGCGCGTGGGACTCGACCCCCTACCACCGCATCGTTCGGCCGCACCGCATGAACGAGTTCATGCATCTGCTGGCCGGCAGCGTGCGCTTCGCAGCGCCTGACGGCAGCGTGCTTTCCACGGCAAAGGGCGACGCGCTGTTCGTGCCCCAGGGCGCACAGATCGGCTGGGAAAGCAGCGATCGCGTGGCGAAGTTCTACGTGTGCCAAAGCGTCCCGGCTTGAATCGGGGAGCGAGATGTCACCCCCGCTGCAACACATCCAGACTTCGCCCACGCTGCCGGCTTCGGCCGATGTCGTCGTGATCGGCGGCGGCATCATCGGTGTCTTTAGCGCCTACTACCTGGCCAGGCGCGGCCTGTCGGTCGCCTTGGTGGAGAAGGGCCGGATCGGCGCCGAGCAGTCGAGCCGCAACTGGGGCTGGTGCCGGCAGCAGAACCGCGATGCCCGCGAACTGCCTCTGGCGACAAAGAGCCTCGATCTCTGGGAACGATTCGCCGCCGAGAGCGGCGAAGACACCGGTTTTCATCGCTGCGGGCTGCTGTATCTCAGCAATGACGAGGCCGAGATTTCCCGCTGGGCCAGCTGGCGCGATTTTGCGAAGACCGCAGGCGTGACGACCCTCATGCTGAGTGCCCGCGAGGCCGCCGAGCGCGGCCATGCGACCGGCCGCGCCTGGAAGGGCGGCGTCTTCTCGCCCAGCGACGGCACCGCCGATCCCGGCAAGGCCGCGCCGGCCGTGGCTGCTGCGCTCATCAAGCTCGGCGGCAGCGTCCACCAGAACTGCGCGGCCCGTGGCATCGAGACGGAAGGCGGACGGGTCAGCGGCGTGATCACGGAAGCCGGGGTCATCAAGACCCGGACGGCCGTGCTGGCCGGGGGCGCCTGGGCGTCTTCGTTCTGCCGGCAGCTGGACATCCGCTTTCCGCAGGCCTCGATCCGCCAATCCATACTGAGCGTATCCCCGGTGGAGCAGCGCCTGCCGGATGCCGTGGTGAGCGCGGGCGTGTCCGCCACGCGCCGCAACGACGGACGCTATGCACTGGCCATCAGCGGCCGTGCGCGCGTGGACCCGACAGGACAGTTCATGCGCTTCGCGCCGCAATTCGTGCCCATGTTCGCCAAGCGCTGGCGCAACCTTCGCCCGGGCGGCCTGGAAGCCATTCGGAGTGGCCATGAAACGCTGGCACGCTGGCGGCTCGACGCGCCGACGCCGATGGAGCGCGTGCGCATCCTCGATCCGAAGCCCGATCTGCCCACGGTCAGGGAGACCCACCGCCGCGCCATCGAACTGCTGCCCCAGCTTCGCGACGCCAGGATCACGCATGCCTGGGCCGGCTACATCGACAGCACGCCGGACGGTGTTCCCGGCATCGGCGAGGTGCCCGGTATGCCGGGCTTCATCCTGGCCGCGGGCTTTTCCGGACACGGCTTCGGCATCGGCCCTGGCGCCGGCCACCTGATCGCGGACCTCGCCAGCGGCGCCGAACCGATCGTGGATCCCATGCCCTACCGGCCGGAGCGCTTCAGCAACTCGGCATGGGGCAAGGTCGCTGATTTCTAGGCTGCGGTATCCGCGTCTTCGAGCGGCACGAATCAGGCTGGGCCGGCCGCAGTGCAGTTCAGCGATTGAAACCACTCTCTGCGGTTCCCGGCGCATCGGGCCGGCGAGTCATGGAGCGGAGATGCCCGTTGCCACCTGGGCGATGCCTATGAACAGGCTGCAACGACGGCCACAGCGGTGGCCCGGAGGCTAAGCGCGGGGCGGCGTCTGCACGGGCGCGGCAGGCAAGCTCCGCGCATGCGCCTTCAGGCAGGCGATGAAATCCATGAGAGTGGCCGAGACGTGTTCGCGGTTCCACACCACGGTGATCGGGCCGAAGCGGATGTTCGAATCAATGGCGATCTTCCTGAACAGCCCCAGCGAGGCCATGTAGTCCGCCATGGATTGCGCACACACGCCGACATAGTCGCCCTTTTGCAGCAGTGCCTGCATCATGGCCAGCGAGGCGGTTTCTGCCTTAGGCACCAGCCACGATGCTTGTTGCTCGATGAGATAGGCATCCATCTGGATGCGAGTGAGCGTGCCAAGGGGCGGCATCACCCATTTCTCCCGCAGTACGTCGGCAAAGCCCAGCGGCTGGTCGCTGTCCCAGTGCTTGCTGCCCTGGCCGATGACGATGCTCACCTGGTCGTCGAAGAGCACGTGATGCGCCAGCTGCGGCTGGTGCGCCCTTGCATCCAGAACGCCGATCACGGCGTCCATGGCACGCGTGTCCAGGCCCTTGAGCAGGTCGTCGAACAGCCCGTCGTGAATCGACACGGCCACATCGGCATGGCGCTGCTGGAACGCGGTCACGGCTTCGGGCAGGCCGCCGGCGATGCCTGCCCAGACGCTGCCCACGTTCAGACGCGGCACGCGTCCCGCAGCCACCGCATGCATCTCGCGGCCAGTGCGGACGATATCTCCCAGCACGGTGATGGCCAGCCGCTTGAGCAGATGCCCCGCAGGCGTCAGCTGCACCTTGCGCCCGCGCACCATCAGCGGCGTACCCGCCACGCGTTCCAGTTCTGCCAGCCAGTGCGACATGGCAGATTGCGTCATGTGCAGCCGCGCCGCCGCCTCGGTCAGCGTGCCCGCCTCGTCCAGCACCAGAAAGGATTCCAGATGCCGGACCTTGATGCCTCGCGCCCAGGAAAGGCCTTCTGAACGTTCAATCATGAGTAGATTTTCATAGTTCCATTTCGCATTTTCACTAGGCGGATAGCAGGGTTGTCATGAAAATTACTTCATCTTTTATGTCGGACCCTCAGAGGAATCCCTGTGCCCAACGCAATCACGAACGTCTGCAAGATCCTGATGGGCGCCGCGGTCGCGGCCGCCACGGCCACCGCCGCGTACGCGCAAGCCTCCTCCTACCCCAGCCGGCCTGTGCGCCTCGTCGTATCGCAGGCCCCGGGTGGCAGCAGCGACACGATCGCACGCATGTGGGCCGAACACGCAGGCAAGGCCATTGGCGCCACCATCGTGGTGGAGAACAAGCCCGGTGCGGGCGGCCTCATTGCCGCACAGAGCGCGCTGAATGCGCCCGCCGACGGCTACACCCTGCTGTTGGGCAGCGTGTCGCTGATGGTGCTCAACCAATTCACCTACAAGCCGCTGCCCTACAACCCCGAGAAGGATTTTGTCGGCGTGACCATGCTGACCACGGTGCCGTTCGTGCTGTCCGCCAACCCGGCCACGGGCATCAAGACGCTCAAGGACCTGACGGAAAAAGCCAAGGCGGCGCCCGGCAAGCTGAACTTCGCCTCTGCCGGCCTGGGCAACTCGACCCATCTGGCGGTCGAGCTCGTGTCCAACGCCCTGGGCATTTCGATGACCCACATCCCCTACAAGGGGGAGGCCGACGGCATCCTGGCCACTATCGGCGGGCAGACCGAAGTGATGGCACCGGTGTATGGCACCGCCCTGCCCCACATCAAGAACCACAAGCTCAATCCGCTGGCGGTGTTGTCGCCGCAGCGCACCCCCGAGCTGCCCGACGTGCCCACGCTGGGCGAGCTGGGTGTGAAGGGCTTTGACAACATGGGCTGGAGTGCCGTGGTGGCACGCGCCGGCACGCCGCCCGACATCGTGGAAAAGCTCAACAAGGCAACGGCTGCCTTCCACAAAAGCCCCGACGTTCAGGCCAAGCTCAAGAGCATGGGCGTGATTCCCATGTCCGGCCCTTCCGCGCTGGTCATGGAAACGGCGGCGCGCGACGCCAAGGCCTGGGGGCCCACGCTCGGGGCGCTGAATCTCAGCGCCAAGTGAGCCGGCGACCTGCGCAAGCGCCGCTTCCTTTTTTTCCCATCTTCACCCCTTGCGGTATCGCCGATGCAGCAAGGGGTTCGTCAGCACAAAGTCATGAAAAAAGAAGCAATGGTGGTCTGTCCACAGCCGGAGGCCGCCGAATCCGGCATTGACATCCTGCGCGCAGGCGGCAACGCGGTGGATGCCGCCGTGGCCACCGCGATGGCGCAGACGGTGGTCGATCCGCTGATGTGCGGCATCGCAGGTTTTGGCACCGCCGCCGTGTACCTGCCCGGCGCCCAGGTGCACGAGTATTTCGACTTTCACTCGCCCGCGCCGCTGGCGGCCAGAGAAGACATGTGGGAGCGCCTGTTGGAGGGCGAAACCAGGGACGGCTTCGGCTTCATCCTCAAGGGACGCGTCAACGACATCGGCCCCCAGTCCATCGGCACGCCGGCCACGCTCAAGGGCCTGGAGGTCATGCACCAGGCGCACGGCCGCCTGCCGTGGCAGCAGGTGGTGGAGCCCGCGATTCGCTGGGCCGCAGACGGCTACTTTGTCCGCCCCGGTATGCACGCCTTCTGGATCGACGAGCCCAGCATGGGCCGCGTCGGCAACCTGGAGCGCCTGCAGTACTGCGAGGACAGCCGCCAGCTGTACTGCCGCCCCGACGGCCGCCCCAAGCCCATCGGTGCGCCGCTGCGCAACGAAGGCATGGCCGCCGTGCTGCGCCAGATTGCCGAAGAAGGTGCGCACCCGTTCTACCAGGGCGACCTGGCGCAAAAGATGGTGGCGCACCTGCAGTCGCTGGGCGCGCTGATCACGCTCGACGACCTGGCCCGATACCAGGTGCAGCGCAACCCGCCGCTGGTGGGCCGCTACCGCGACCGCACCATCGCCACCAACCAGCCCCCGGGCGGCGGCGCCATGCTGCTGGAGATGCTCAACATCCTCGAGCACTTCGATCTGGCGGGCCTGGAGCACAACAGCCCCACCTACCTGCAGAGGGTGTGCGAGGCCATGAAAAAGGCGACGATCGACAAGGACCGTTGCATCGGCGACCCGAAATTCTTCGACGTGCCGCTGGATCGGTTGCTGTCCAAGGACACGGCCCGCGAAGTGGCCGAGCAGATCCGCGGGGGCCATCGCTTCAACGTGGAGCGCGTGAACCCCGGCGCCCCCGTACCGCGCGACACCACCCACCTGAGCGTGGTGGACGCCGACGGCAACGCCGTCTCCCTGACCCACTCGCTGGCCATGCCCTCGGGCATCATCACCCCGGGCATGGGCTTCCTGTACAACGGCTGCATGGGCGTGTTCGACCCGCGCCCGGGCCGTGCAGGCAGCATCCAGCCAGGCAAGAGCCGCTTCACCTCGTCCTGTCCCACCATGACCTTCAAGGACGGCGAGCTCGACGTGGTGCTCGGCGCCCCCGGTGGCACGCAGATCGCCATGGGCGTGCTGCAGGTGCTGCTTAACGTGATCGACCACGGCATGGAGATGCAGACCGCCGTGTCGGCGCCTCGCTTCTCGTCCACCAGCAACTCCATCGACGTGTGCAATCGCATTCCGCGCTCCACCACGCGCGCGCTGGAAGCACAGGGCTATGCCATTGGCCGCAACCCGTACAACTACACCATCGGCTGGGTGCACGGCGTGCAGGTACAGGCCGATGGCCTGCACGGCGGCGCCGACCCCGGCCGCGATGGTGTGGCGTACCGGCTGCGCATGGATCCTGCGCACTGATCGGCCTGGTCCGAATTATTGTTGGGGCGCTGGAGGGGATTGAAGAGCCGCTGATTCCACCTCAAGGGCACGAGCGAACGGTCATTCAGCCACCCACGGAGGTAGCTGCTCCACCAGAAACTCGTACAGGCAATTGGCCGCCCTTGGCAACTCACGGTTCGCCCGCTCCAGCCACATCTCGGACGAAGGCAACTTCGGGAAGCCCTCCTCGGGCGTCAACACCCGCACGTCCGCCACAGGCCGAATCGTCGCTTCTTGGACCCCCTCCAGGCCCGCGAGAACGGAGGCCTTCAGCACCTCAGCGCCTGTAGCACCCAATGCTGACCCCAGTTATCCCCAAACTGCAGTTGCGTCCGCTACCCTGGGGGCCAGGGGAGATTCGAAGGCTTTTGCTAAGCTGGCTAACTCTGACCTGGTGGCGAAGGACAGCGAGGCACAAAATGGGTATGCCACCGCGTACAAGCCGAGGCCAGCGCCAAAAATAAACAAGAAATCCTTTCAGAATCAACAGCTTAGAATAATTCATGAAAATAGCTACCTGGAACGTCAACTCCCTCACTGCCCGCCTGCAGCATGTGCTCGACTGGCTGATCGCCAACCCGGTCGACGTGCTGTGCCTGCAGGAGCTCAAGATGAGCGACGACAAGTTCCCGCTCGACGTGCTCAAGTCGGCCGGCTACGAGGCCGCCGTGTTCGGGCAGAAAACCTACAACGGCGTCGCCATCCTGAGCCTCGCGCCGATGCGCGCCGTGGCGCGGAACATCGGCGGCTTCACCGACGACCAGTCGCGTGTGATCGCGGCCACGGTCGAGACGCCCGCGGGTCCGCTGCGCATCGTGAACGGCTACTTCGTCAACGGCCAGGCGCCGAGCACCGACAAGTTCGAATACAAGATGGGCTGGCTGCGCGCGCTGCGCGAATGGCTGCGTGCAGAAATGGCGGCCCATCCAAACCTTGTGCTTCTGGGCGACTTCAACATCGCGCCGGAAGACCGCGACAGCTTCGACCCCGTGGGCCTGGCCGAAACCATCCATCACACGACCGAGGAGCGCGAGCACTTCAAGGCACTGCTCCAGCTGGGCCTGGTCGACAGCTTCCGCCTCTTCGAGCAGCCCGAAAAGAGCTTTTCGTGGTGGGACTACCGCATGCTCGGCTACCAGAAGAACCGCGGCCTGCGCATCGACCACATCCTGGTGAGCGAGCCGCTGGTGCCGCGCGCCAAGGGCTGCATCATCGACCGCGTGCCGCGCAAGTGGGAAAAGCCGAGCGACCACGCACCGGTGGTGCTCGATCTCGACCAGGGGATTTGATGACCATGACCATCCGCACCCTCACGATCATCGCAGCGGCGCTCGCGCTCGCTGCCTGTTCCGCGTTCAAGCCCGCGGACAAGGCCGACGACGGCAAGTCGCCCACCTCCGCCACCGACGAGGCGCCCGGCACAAGGGGCGACGTGCCCACCGTGCGGCTGATCACCGCGCAGACGCCTGCCGTGCGGGCCTACCGCAAGACCGGCGCGCGCCAGATCTACAAGGCCTATCCGCAGCGCATCTACAAGGGAAAGATTCCCCCTCTGGTCTATGCGGTGGTGGTGGTCGAGACCGACCTTGATGCCGAAGGCAACGTCAAGAACGTCACGTTCAGTCGCGTGCCGAGCCATGCGCCCGAGGTGCCGGGCAAGATTGCGGAGCTCATCAAGGCAGCATCCCCGCTGCCGAGCCCGGGGCGCCTGGGCGGCCACACGTATGTGGACACCTGGCTCTGGGACAAGAGCGGCAACTTCCAGCTTGACTCGCTGACACTGGGCCAGCGCAGCCGGTGAATAAGCTCGCCCCCAGTCTTCGCGCACTTCGTGTCGCTACGCCACCCCCCTACCGGGGGCAACACCAGCGGCCCGGCAAAGCCGGTTCCGCGGTGTTTCTGGAAGGGAGACAGCCGCGCTCTCTTTACAAGGCGGCTTACTCGATCCCGAGTTCCTGGATCTTGCGGGTGATGGTGTTGCGGCCGATGCCCAGCTTCTGAGCGGCTTCGATCCGTCGGCCGCGGGTGTTGGCCAGCGCCGTGAGGATCAGCCGCGACTCGAAGCGGCGCGACAGCACATCCCAGACGTCGGTGCGCCCGGCCGCGAGCAGCGCCTGGGCTTCGATCTCCAGGCCGCTCTCCCAGCTGCTTGCGCCCACCAGGCCTTCAGTGGCTTCGGGTGCAGCGCCGCTCGCCGGTGCCGCTTCGCGCTCGAGCCCGGGCGATGGCTGCACCGCGGCTTGCACGGGTGCCGCCGCGGCGCTCGTTTCTGTGGCCTGTGCCGGCGCGCCGGCGGCCGCGGCCATGACCTCGGGCGGCAGGTCCTTGGCCTCGATCAGCTGGGCCGGCGCCATCACGGTCAGCCAATGGCAGATGTTCTCGAGCTGGCGCACGTTGCCCGGGAAGCTGAACGAAGCCAGCTTGGCCAGCGCCGCATCGGAAATGCGCTTGGGCTCCACGCCGAGCTGGCGCGCGCTCACCTGCAGGAAGTGGCGCGTGAGCGCCGGCACGTCTTCGCCGCGCTCGCGCAGCGCCGGCAGCCGCAGGCGAATCACATTGAGGCGGTGGAACAGGTCTTCGCGAAAGCCGCCGAGCTTCACGCGCTGCTCGAGGTCCTGGTGCGTGGCCGCGATCACGCGCACGTTGGCCTTGACCGAGTTGTGGCCGCCCACGCGGTAGAAGTGCCCGTCGCTCAGCACACGCAACAGGCGCGTCTGCAGGTCGAAGGGCATGTCGCCGATCTCGTCGAGGAAGAGCGTGCCGCCCTCGGCCTGTTCGAAGCGCCCACGCCGCATGGTCTGCGCGCCGGTAAAGGCACCGCGCTCGTGGCCGAAGAGTTCGCTCTCAAGCAGATCCTTGGGAATGGCCGCGGTGTTGATGGCCACGAAGGGACCGTTCGCGCGCGGCGAGTGCTTGTGCAGCGCGCGCGCCACCAGTTCCTTGCCCGAGCCCGATTCGCCGGTGATGAGCACCGTGACGTTGCTTTGCGAGAGCCGGCCGATGGCGCGGAACACGTCCTGCATGGCGGGCGCCTGGCCCAGCATTTCGGGCGCGGCGACCATGCGCTCCTCGGCCACTTCCTCGCGCTGGCTTTCATCGACGGCGCGGCGGATGAGTTCGACGGCGCGCGGCAGGTCGAAGGGCTTGGGCAGGTATTCGAAGGCACCGCCCTGAAACGCCGAAACGGCGCTGTCGAGGTCGGAAAACGCCGTCATGATGATGACGGGCAGGCCGGGGTGCTTGGCCTTGATCTTGTCGAGCAGATCGAGCCCGGAACCGCCAGGCATGCGGATGTCGCTCACCAGGACCTGGGGGCCCTGCTGTTCGTCGTCGTCGGCGAGTTCGAGGGCGGCCAGCACCTCGCGCGCGTTGGTGAAGCTGCGCGTGGGCAGGTCTTCGCGCAAAAGGGCCTTCTCCAGCACGAAGCGGATCGATTGGTCGTCATCAACTATCCAGATCGGCTTCATGCATCTCCTTGTTGCCGTGGCTGCTAGGGCAGCGGAATCAATATCTTGAAATCGGTTCGGCCCGGGACGCTGTCGCACTCGATCACGCCGTGATGCTGTTGCACGAAAGTTTGTGCAAGCGTCAATCCAAGCCCTGTCCCGCCTTCCCTGCCCGAGACGAGCGGATAGAAGATGCGGTCCTTGATCGTGTCCGGCACACCCGGTCCATTGTCGATGACATGCAATTCCAGTGCCAATCGATACCACTGCTTGTTGAATATCACCTGCCTGGCGATGCGGGTCTTGAAAGTGATCTGCGCATCGCCCGCGGCGCGGCGCTCGGCCAGCGCCTGCGCAGCGTTGTGCACGATGTTGAGCGTGGCCTGGATGAGCTGCTCGCGGTCGCCGCGGAATTCGGGGATCGACACGTCGAAGTCGCGCTCGATGTGCAGGTCGCGCGGGAACTCCGCAAGAATGACCGAGCGCACGCGCTCGCAGACTTCGTGGATGTTCACGTCGCCCACCACGTGCGGGCGCCGATGCGGTGCCAGCAGCCGGTCGACCAGCGTCTGCAGCCGGTCGGCCTCGTGGATGATGACCTGCGTGTATTCGATGAGGTCGCGCGACTCGACCTCCATCTGCAGCAACTGCGCCGCGCCGCGAATGCCGCCGAGCGGGTTCTTGATCTCGTGCGCGAGATTGCGGATGAGTTCCTTGTTGGCCTGCGCCTGGTCGAGCAGGCGTTCCTCGCGGTCCTGGCGCACCTGCTGCTCGAGCGGCGACATCTCGATGATGAGCTCGCCCGGCTTGTCACCCTGCGCCAGCGTGACCTGCACCGGCATCAGCTCGTGGTTGACGCGGCGCAGGAAGGCTTCATAACGCAGCGTGGCGAAGTCGTTGCTGCGCGCCCCGTCGATGGCGGTGCGAAGCACGTGCGGCTCGTGAAAGCAGGCACCGAACTGAGAGCCTTCGAGCGTGCGGCGCGACGTGCCCAGCGCGTCTTCGAGGGCGGCGTTGGCGAACAGCACCGAACCGTTGGTGCTGACCACCGCAATCAGCGTGGACAGCAGGTCGAAGGACTGAAAGCGCGGAGTGGCGCCGGACGCCTTCTTCCCGAACGCCATGGCCCTACTGCTTGGCCGGCAGGCGGCCGAGTTCGCGGCGGATGCCCGCGATATCGCTCTCGTTGCGCGCCAGTTCGGCTTTCATTTCAGCCACGCGGTCGAGGTACTTCTGGTAGTTGCGGCCTTCGCTGCCCTGCTTCTCGGGCTCGCCGTTGTTGTATTCCTTCTTGAGCTCCGCCTGGCGGGCCTCGGCCTTCTTGAGTTCGGCTTCGAGCACCGAGCGGGCTTCACCGTCGCGTGCGCGCTGGTCGACGCCCTCGACGCGCGGACTGCCCGCGGGCGCACGGGAAGCTGCCGGCGCCGAGTTGCCGCCGGCCGAACCACCGCCCGATGGCTTGGTGCCCTGCACCACCGTGACGTTGCCGCCTTCCATGACCTTGCAGCCCTTTTGCTGGGCGATGGTCGAGTTGTTGGTGTATTCATTGCCGCAGCGCCACACGCGCTCCTGGGCGAGCACGGGCAAGGCGGCCAGCAATGAACCGGCCACGAAAATGAGAGAAGCAGTCTTCATGAGAATCGATCTTGGCGCGACAAAGGTGCATTTTCCTGCAATTCGACGCCACTGGTGACAAGATGTTCCACACCAAGCAAAAAGGACGGCCAAGCCGTCCTTTTCGAGCCCCTTCCAGCAACACCGCGGAACCGGCTCCGCCGGGCCGCAGGTGTTGCCCCCTCGAGGGGGAGGCGGCTACACGAAGTGAGCCGCTTCGGGGGTGGGCCAATTACAACGAGTAGTACATGTCGAACTCGACCGGATGGGTCGCCATGCGGAAGCGCGTGACTTCCTGCATCTTCAGTTCGATGTAGGCATCGATGTAGGCATCGGTGAACACGCCGCCCTTGGTCAGGAACGCACGGTCCTTGTCGAGGTATTCCAGGGCCTGGTCGAGGCTGTGGCACACGGTCGGGATCAGCGCGTCTTCTTCCGGCGGCAGGTGGTAGAGGTCCTTGCTGGCAGCTTCGCCCGGGTGGATCTTGTTTTCCACGCCGTCGAGGCCGGCCATCAGGAGCGCTGCGAAACCGAGGTACGGGTTCATCAGCGGATCGGGGAAGCGTGCTTCGACGCGGCGGCCCTTCGGGTTGGCCACGAACGGGATGCGGATCGAGGCCGAGCGGTTCTTGGCCGAATAGGCCAGCTTCACCGGGGCTTCGAAGCCGGGCACCAGGCGCTTGTAGCTGTTGGTGCCGGGGTTCGTGATGGCGTTCAGGGCCCGGGCGTGCTTGATGATGCCGCCGATGTAGTGCAGCGCGAAGTCCGACAGGCCTGCATAGCCGTCGCCTGCGAACAGGTTCTTGCCGTCCTTCCAGACCGACTGGTGCACGTGCATGCCCGAGCCGTTGTCGCCGACGATGGGCTTGGGCATGAAGGTGGCGGTCTTGCCGTAGGCGTGGGCCACGTTGTGGATCACGTACTTCTGCAGCTGGACCCAGTCGGCGCGCTGCACCAGCGTGCTGAACTTGGTGCCCAGTTCCATCTGGCCGGCATTGGCCACTTCATGGTGATGCACTTCGACCGGGATGCCGAGCGATTCGAGCACCAGGCACATTTCCGAGCGCATGTCCTGGAAGCTGTCGACCGGGGGAACCGGGAAGTAGCCGCCCTTGACCGCGGGACGGTGGCCGGTGTTGCCGTGCTCGTATTCCTTGTCGGTGTTCCACGAGGCTTCTTCGGAGTCGATCTTCACGAAGCAGCCCGACATGTCGTTCTTCCAGCGCACGCCGTCGAACACGAAGAATTCGGGTTCCGGACCGAAGTAGGCGGTGTCGCCCAGGCCCGAGGCCTTCATGTAGGCCTCAGCACGCTTGGCGAGCGAACGCGGGTCGCGCTCGTAGGCCTTGCCGTCGGCGGGGTCGATCACGTCGCAGGTCAGGATCAGCGTCGTTTCTTCGAAGAAGGGATCGATGTTGGCGGTGTTCGGGTCGGGCATGAGCTGCATGTCCGAAGCTTCGATGCCCTTCCAGCCGGCGATGGACGAGCCGTCGAAAGCATGGCCCGAAGTGAATTTGTCTTCATCGAAAGCCGAGACGGGCACGGTCACGTGCTGCTCTTTGCCGCGGGTGTCGGTGAAGCGGAAGTCGATGAACTTGACCTCGTTTTCCTTGACGAGCTTGAGTACATCGGCGACGGTCTTTGCCATCAGTTTCTCCTGAGTTGGATGGTGGTTAGGAATACAGGGACGGAGGATGCAGTTTCTATGCCATTGTCGCCGCTCGTCGAGAGCCTTCGACAGCGGCCGCAAACCCCAAAAAAAGGCGAAAAATCACCAAATTGGTGCAATAAAAACTACCGCACCAATTCCGGGCCAAGCCTCGCATCATAGGCGTGCAGTCCCTCGATCAGTTGCGCGTAGGCGGCATCCAGGTGAACTGGATCGCCCTTCACGCCGAGTTCGATGTGGCGGCCGTACTGCGGATGGTCGACGCTCGGCAGGCTGAACACCTTGATGCCGGCATGCGCCGCTTCGATCGCCTGCATCAGCGGGGTGAGCGTTGCTTCCATGGCGCCAAAGACGATGACCGACTTCTCGGCCGACTTGCCGCTGGAAAACATGTGCGCATAGCGGCTGTCGAGCACCGACTCGATCATGGGCCAGGCCATCACCGGGAAGCCCGGCACGAAATGGACGTGCTCGACGCTGAAACCCGGAATCTTGTTGTACGGGTTGCGGATGATCGTGGCGCCCTTCGGGAACACACCCATGTTGAGGCGGTGAATGTTGTCGGGCCGGTCGGGCTCGTAGGCAATGCCCTGCTCGCGCGCGGTGTCCTGCATGCGCTCGCGGATCAGCAGTTCCGCCTCGGGATGCAGCTCCAGCGGCACCCCCAGGGCCTGCGCGGCGCATTGCCGCGTGTGGTCGTCCGGCGTGGCACCGATGCCGCCGGTCGAGAAGACGATGTCGCCCGAGCCGAAGGCCCGGCCGAGCGCGGTGGTGATGCGCGCGGGCACGTCGCCCACGTATTCGGCCCAGCCGAGCTGCAGGCCGCGCGCGGCGAGCAACTCGATGACCTTGGGCATGTGCTTGTCGGCACGCTTGCCGGAAAGGATTTCGTCGCCGACGACGATCAGACCGAATGCGCGGGTCATGGGGATTTCCAATGGGAGAGAAGGGCCTGATCGGCCTCGGCCGCGAGTAGGCCGTCGGTTGGGCCGGATGGAGCGTCGGAGGCGCCGCGCTGCGCGCGCAATTGCGCCAGGGCATCGAGGCAGTAATGGCCGAACCAGAGCGCCGAGAACGCAAACACCAGCGTGTAGATCCAGATCGCGAGCGGCACCAGCACGAAGAAGGCGGCGGCAAACAGCAGGCCGGAGGCCCAGACGATGCTGGGCGCCGCGCCCAGGTAGCCGCACAGCACCCCGATGCACAGCAGCGGCAGCCGGTGCGCGCGCAGCAGCGCGGCACGCTCTTCAGAGCTTGCGTGCTCGGCCAGCGCGTCGAAGCTCATCACGCGGTAGGTGAGCCAGCCCCAGATCAGCGGCGGCAGGATCAGCACGAGCGGCGGAATGAGCCAGAGCGGCATCGAGACCACGAGCGCGAGCAACGCCAGCAGCGTCAGGCCGAGCGAGCGCGCAACGCTGCCGAAGAAGGACGCGCCTTTCTTGCGTTCGAGCGCAGGAAAGCGGCGGTGCGCCACCAGCGCGGTAAGCGGGCCCGCCATGAGCCCGGCCACGATCAGCAGCGAAACCACCACGATCACCGGCGTGGCGGCAAACACCACCACCAGCGGCGCCATCACGGCCGTGACGTCGCCCGAGAAGAGCCGCCCGATCCAGCTCCAGAAGCTCGACAGCAGCGGCCAGGCGTCGAGCGCGTCGCGGGTCCAGGCGACGGTCGCGTCCCAGTAGAAATAGCCGAAGCCTGCGGCCAGCAGCACCATCAGGCCCAGCGGCAGCAGCGACAGCACGATCACGCGCGGCAGCATGCAATAGGCGACCGCGCGCCAGAAGGAATCGAGGAGCAGGCGCATTGGGTGCGAGGATAACCGGGCCGGTTCGGGACCGGCGCTCAGCCGCGGCCGGCCATCCGCTTGAGCCCGAGCCACTGCTGGGCCCAGAAGCCGCGCCCGTAGTCGCGCACGCGGCCGTCCGCGCCGGGCTCGACCTGGTCGCGAATGCCGGTGGGGTCGTAGCGCTCCTCGAAGTTCGCGGTGCGAAAAAGCATGTCCCACCACGGCAGCAAGACGCCGAAATTGCACCCGCCCAGCGTATGCGCACCCCGCGATTCGTGGCCCAGCCCGATGCTGTGGTGCAGCCGGTGGAAGCGCGGGCTGATCCACAGCCGCTCGCCGATGGCGCCGAAACCGAGCCTGAGGTTGGCGTGCTGCAGGCTTTCGCTGAGCTGCGTGAACGCCACGAACGCAATGAACTGCCCCGGCGCCACGCCGATCAACTGCGCGACGATGACGATGAGCGTGTCGTGGACGATGTCGTCGAGCAGGTGGTTGCGGTCATCGCTCCACATCGTCATCTGGCGCTGCGAATGGTGCAGCGAATGCAGGCCCCACCACCACCTGAACTGGTGCTGGCCGCGGTGGATCCAGTAGCCCACGAAGTCGAGCACCACGAGATAGATCGCAAAGGCCACCCACGGCACGTCGGTCACGCCAGGCCAGGCCTCGTCGAGGTGGAAGGTGCCCCAGCCCGCGGTACGCACGAAGCCGATGGCCTCGTCGAAGAGCGGCTCGAGCGTGAAGAACATCGCGAGCCGGAACAGGCCCAACCGATGGATCAGCGTGTAAAGCACATCGATGCGGATCGCGCGGCGGTCGGTGACCGGCTCGACGGCGCGCCAGCGCTGCAGCGGCCCGATGACCGCGAGCAGCACCACGACCTGGATCAACCCGACCAGCAGCCAGCCGGTGGCGTCGAAGGCATCCTCGGTCCAGCCGCCCAGGCCCACCGCAAACACCAGCGGCTGGACCAGCGCCTCGAAGAACCAGCCCTGCAGCGCGGAAAAAGCGTCCGTCAACCAATCCGTCATGGCGGCAGCCTCAGGGGTGGGATGCGATCCAGGCGCGGTACTGCGGATGCTGGCGCAGCGTCTCGAAGCAGAAGCCCCTGGCCTTGAGGCCGACGATCAGCGGTTCGAGATTGGCCGGCGCCCACGGATCCTTGCGCGACCAGATGCCCAGGTGCGCGAGCAGGATGTCGCCCGGGCGGATGCTCTCCAGCGCCTGCGAAAGAAGCCTTTCATTGCTGAACTTCTCGCTCGGCAGCTCGTCCCCCAGGAAGCCGGCCGGCGACCATCCCACATGCTCGAAGCCGCAGGCCTTGGCCGCCGCCAGCAGCCGGGGCGAGGTCTTGCCGCCCGGTGCACGGAACAGCGGCAGCGGTTTCTTGCCGGTGATGGCAGCCAGCCGATCGGAGGCCTTGCCGATATTGGCGCAGTATTCGGCCGCGCTCCAGGTGAATTCGCGCCCCGCCAGCGCCCCTGCCGTGGGCTTGATGCGGAAGCTCGGCGCCACGCCCTTGAGGTCGCCGCGCCAGTATGCGTGGTCGTAGGTGTGGGAGGCGAATTCGTTGCCTTCGGCCGCCCTCGCCTTCCACCACGGCGCCCAGTGGCTGTCGAGGCTGTCGCCGTCGGTCTGGGTGCGCTCGGCGGCGGCAAAGAAAGTGACGCGGACGTTCTGGCGCTTGAGCACGTCGGCCACCAGCGGTGCCACGCCCATGTGGCCGGTGTCGAAGGTCAGGTAAACCGGCTTGTCGCAGGAAGCGCCCTGCTGCTGCGCCCAGGCAGCCGGCACCGCCGCCAGGGCGCTCGCCAGCAGGGCTGCGGCCCGGCCGCTGCGGCTAGGTGCGCTTGCCATGGTCCAGCGTCCAGACGCCGTGCGGCGAGCGGCCGACATTGACCTGGCGCACGAGCTTGTTGTTCACCAGGTCCACCACGCTGAGCTTCTTGGCCCAGCGCGAGGTGACATACAGCGTCTTGCCGTCGGCCGACACGTCCATGCAGTCGGGCCCGCCCGGCACCGGGTAGACCGCGCCGACCTTCAGCGTCGCCAGGTCGATCCGGCTGATGGTGTTGGCCACCCGGTTGCTCACGAACACGCTCTTGCCGTCGCCGGCCGAGCGGAAGGCATGGGCGCCCTTGCCGGTCGGGATCTTGCCGACCAGCTTCGGCTCGGCGCCGGCCACGTCGAACACCTGCACGCCATCGCTGCCGGTCAGGCCCACGAGCAGGGTCTTGTCGTTATGGATGCCGAAGATGTCGGCCGGCATGGCGCCGGTGGCCACGCGCCAGCGGACGGTCTGGGTGGGCAGGTCGACGGCGATCAGCTCGTCGCTGTCCTGCATCGTCACGTAGGCGATGGTGCTGGTGTTGTCGATCCAGATGTGGCTCGGGGTCTTGCCCGATGCGATGCGCTTGGCCAGCTTCAGGTCCTTGCCATCCCAGCGGTAGATGTCGACGTGGTTCAGGCGGTTGCCCGCGGTGACGAACCACTTCATGTCGCGCGAGAACTGCAGCTGGTACGGATCGATGATGCCGTAGACCACGCGCTGCACCTCGGCCGTCCTGGGGTTCAGGAAAGTGAGCGAATCGCCCGCCGAATTGGCCACGATGACCGACTTTTCGTCGGGCGTCATGTAGAGGTGGTGCGGCTCCTTGCCGGTGGCGATGCGCTGCTTTTCGGTCCAGTCGGTCGGACTGATCACGCTGACGCTCGCGTCCAGCGAATTGAGCACGAAGATCGGCGGGGCTTCAGGCGGTGCAGCGGCGGCGGCTTGCGCCAGCCAGACCGCGAGGCATGAAAACAGGAAGGCCGGAAAGCGGCCATTCGGTCGAGCAGGAAATCGCAAGGGAAAGGTTCCGAGAGAGAACTGGGAATCTTAACGGCCGCGCCTTAAGACTGGCTGACCGGGACCACGCGCTTTCTTGCCTTATTTCGGCGCTTTCGGGGGCTTGGCGGGCGCCCGCAGCGCCGCGACCTGCTCGGCCGTGAGCCAGCGCCACTGGCCGGCCGCCAGGTCACCCGGCAGCGCCAGGTCGCCGATGCGGGAACGGTGCAGCCCCTCGACCCGGTTGCCGACCGCCGCCAGCATGCGCTTGACCTGGTGGTACTTGCCCTCGGTCAGCGTCAGCCGCAGGTGCAGCGGGCTGTCGGACTCGCAGGCCGCCGCGCGCACCGGCTTCGGATCGTCGTCGAGCACCACGCCGGCCAGCAGCTTTTCGATCTGGACAGCGTCCACCGGGTGCTTGGCCGTGACTTCGTAGACCTTGGGCACATGGTGCTTGGGGGAACCCATCTTGTGGATGAACTGGCCGTCGTCCGTCAGCAGCAGCAGCCCTGTCGTGTCCTGGTCGAGCCGGCCGATGGCCTGCACGCCCTGCACCGCGCCCTTGTTGGGCCGAAGCCGCAGCGGCGACGGCAGCAGCGTGTAGATGCTCGGGTAGGTCGAGGGCTTCTGCGAGCACTCGGTGCCGGCGGGCTTGTGCAGCATCAGGTAGGCCTTCTCGTGGTACGCCCACTCGGTGCCCTGCACCGTGAAAAGCAGGCCTTCGGGATCGAGGTCGGCGAAAGGATCGTCCACCGCCTCGCCCGCGATGGTCACGTGGCCTTGTTGAACCAGCCCCGCGCACACGCGACGTGTGCCGAAGCCCTGGGTGTAGAGAATGTCTTGCAGATGCATGGGAAATGAAAAAGGCGGCCGCGCCGGCGTGGCACGACCGCCCCCTGAGTTTGCAGGATCAGTACCCGGCGGCGAGGCCGGTGTTGCGGCGCGGATCGTTCGCGCCGTAGAAGCGGTTGGCGCCCACCGGCTTGCCGCCCAGCGACGGCGCACCGACGATGATCGCCGCCAGGTGGTTGGCCGGTTGGGGCACGCCCAGGTTGTGGCCCATGTCGGTCAGGATCTTGCGGGTGTCGGGGCTCAGCGCAAAGGTTTCGACGTTGGTGACATCCGGCAGCCATTGCTGGTGGAAGCGCGGCGCGTCGACGGCCTCCTGCACGTTCATGCCGTAGTCGACCACGTTCAGGATGGTGTGCAGCACCGCCGTGATGATGCGGCTGCCGCCGGGCGTGCCGACCACGAACACCGGCTTGCCGTCCTTCGAGACGATGGTCGGGCTCATCGAGCTCAGCGGGCGCTTGCCCGGCTCGATCTTGTTCGCTTCGCCCTGCACCAGGCCGTAGAGATTGGGCACGCCGACCTTCGAGGTGAAGTCGTCCATCTCGTTGTTCAGCAGCACGCCGGTCTTGTCGGCCGTGACCTTGGCGCCGAACCAGTCGTTCAGCGTGTAGGTCACCGAGACCGCATTGCCCCACTGGTCGGTGATCGAGTAGTGGGTGGTATTGCTGCCTTCGTGCGGCGCGACGCCGGGCTTGATGTCCTTGGAGACGCCGGCCTTCTTCGGGTCGATGGCGGCGCGGATCTTCTCGGCGTAGCCCTTGTCGAGCAGGCGCTCGAGCGGGTTCTTCACGAAGTCGGGGTCGCCCAGGTAGCTGTTGCGGTCCACGTAGGCGTGCCGCATGGCCTCGATCTGGTAGTGCACGGCCTCGGCCGAACGAAAGCCCAGGTCCTTGAGCGGATAGCCCTCGAGGATGTTGAGCATCTCGCAGATGATCACACCGCCCGAACTCGGCGGCGGCGCTGAAACCACGCGGTAGCCGCGGTAGTCGCACTCCACCGGCGCGAGCTCGCGGGTTTTGTACTGGTCGAGGTCGGCCTGCGTGATGATGCCCTTGCCGGCCTGGCTCGATGCCACGATCGCCTGCCCGACCCAGCCCTTGTAGAACCCGTCGACACCCTTGGCGCTGACGGCGCGCAGCGTCTTGGCGAGGTCTTTCTGCACCAGCTTCTGACCGACCGCGAAGGGCTCGCCCTTGTTCAGGAAGATGGCGCCGGAAACGGCATCTTTCTTGAAGTCGTTGGTGGAGGTGCGCAGCATGTCGACGTCGCCCTGCTCCAGCGCAAAGCCTTTTTCGGCCAGCTGGATCGAGGGAGCGATCAGCTGGTCGCGCTTCATGGTGCCGTACTTCTCGCGCGCGTATTCCATGCCCGAGACCGTGCCCGGCACGCCGACCGCAAGATGCCCGTTCGTGCTCAAACCCTTGATGACGTTGCCGTCCTTGTCGAGGTACATGTTGGCCGTGGCGGCCAGCGGGGCCTTCTCGCGGAAGTCGAGGAAAGTCTTGCGGCCATCGGCCAGCTGCACGGTCATGAAGCCGCCGCCGCCCAGGTTGCCTGCCGCCGGATAGACCACCGCCAGCGCGTAGCCCACGGCCACCGCCGCATCGACGGCGTTGCCGCCGCGCTTGAGCACATCGACGCCGACCTTGGTGGCCAGGTGCTGCGCGCTCACGACCATGCCGTGCTCGGCCGCTACAGGCGCCTGCGACGCAGCGTTCGAGGCGCTAGCGCCCGCGAGCAGGAGCGCCGCCGCCACGGCGGTGCGCAAGTTCGGAGTCCAGTGGAGGGTCTGCATGGGTGAATTTCCTCTTTTGAGTTCGATGGGAACGGTAACGGTCATGCGACGAGCAGCGCCTTGCGCCGCAGGGCCGCCAGGCCAAGCACCACCTGCTGCCGTGCGAATTCCTGCAGGACGGATGGATCGGTCAGCGGCTTGTCATTCTGGATGAAGCGCAGGCGGCCGGCATCCACTTCGTTGGCCAGGTGGTCGGCCAGCATGGCGTGCGAATGCGCGCCATCGAGCAGCGGCAACAGGCAGCGCTCGAGCGCTGAAAGCCCCACGAGTTCGTGCCACTGGTTGCAGACGTTCGCCGCGCTTCCGGCCGACAACGCCAGGCCGGGCGCACTGCGCACCGACGGCAGCGCCCGCGGCAAGGCGGAGACCTCCGCGGCGGCGTGCACCGGCGCGCGCCGGACGCGCACGGCGCCGAGGATCACCAGTTCCTCGAGCATCGACAGCACTGCCGGCTCGACCGACGAACGCGGCTCGCCCAGCAGCGCGAGTACCGCGGCAACCAGCCGCTCGAATGACACGCTGGCCGGGTAGTGCGCTTCGAGCACCTGCGCCAGGGCCTTGTGCACCGGCAGCCGCAGCGTCACCGTCAGGTTGCGCAGCGCATTGCATGGCTGCTCGCGCGCATCGAGCGTCAGCGCGCTGCCGTCCGCAGCGGAGAACACGCCGGCAAACTCGAAGCCGCTGATGCGGGCTGGGTCCAACCGGTAGCGGATGTCTCCGGCGCGGCCCTGCTTCACCAGCAGCGTCTGGCGGAACGTGCGATTCACGAGGAAGTCGAGATACTGCTCCATCAGGACCTGGCTGCCGCCGCACTCGCGCAGCAGCGGCTCGCGAACCTTCTCGCCGTAGTTCTGGACGAACATCGTCGACGGCTCTGCCTCTGCCAGGTAGCCGAGGCCATTCGCCTCGGCGCGCGCCACGAACTCCTTGAAATAGCAAGGTGCGTTGCAGGGCTCGAGAAACTCGTGCAGCAGGTAGGAGCCGTTGGCCCCGCGCACGATCGGCATCGTTTCCTCGAGCGTTTTGCCGAGCACGCTGCCGGGTCGCGCCGACTGCTCGAGAAATTCGAGCATGCCGCGCGCATAGGACAGCTTTTCCTCCGGCGTGTCACGCGGGCCGCCGCGCAGGATCATCGCGTCGCGCACGATCTCCCTCGCCTTCCAGCCGGGGTAGACGTTGTAGCTGACATAGGCAACGCCATCGGGTGCCAGATTCTCCGAGCACACGCGCAGGATCGCGTCCTGCACCGGCCCCGGCACCCAGCTGTAGACGCCGTGGCAGATGATGTAGTCGAACTGGCCGAACGATGCATCGATCTCGGCCAGATTGAATGCCCGCAGCTCCACATTCGACAGCCCGGCACGCGCGATGGCCTCGCGGCCCTGCGCGACCTGCACCGTCGACAGATCGAGGCCCAGGGCGCTGGCTTCGGGGTGGCGCGCCGCAAACGGAATCAGGTTGCCGCCAGCCGCGCAGCCGAGTTCCAGCACGCGCGCGGTGGATGGGGCCGGTGCTTCGAGGCCGAACAGAAAGGCAATGGCTTCCAGGTGCTCTACGGCGGTTTGCGGGAAAGGGTGCGACTCGTAGGGCACCGCGTCGTAGTAGCTCGTGAGCGTGGAGGTCAGTGAATCGGGCACGGCGTCCTTTGGAATCGAGGCCGGCCGCAGCACCCTTTGCCAAGGAGAAACAGCGGCCATGGTGTGTCAGCTCCCGCTGACTATAGCCTCGCGTCGGGCAAAAAAAAGCCAACCCGTCGAAGGTTGGCTTTTTGCGGTGGATGGTGGAGCTGGGGGGATTTGAACCCCCGTCCGCAAGCCTTCATCGCGCAGTTCTACATGTTTAGTGATCTGATTTGAGTCTCGCTTCCGGAGTCGCGCAGTCACACGCTAAACCGGACGCCAGCAC
>Ga0209051_1000242_pt1 | contig 91755 bp, 77 predicted proteins | sample AraplaCvi_mMS_r2_2_FD_184286 | JGI IMG/M metagenome (GOLD analysis project Ga0209051, IMG submission 184286) | Arabidopsis root microbial communities from North Carolina, USA - plate scrape MF_Cvi_mMS_r2 (SPAdes) (version 2) | ecosystem: Host-associated > Plants > Roots > Endosphere | place...
CCACGCAGACGTAGAGGCTCTTGATGCCCGTGACCGCCACCAGGCCCACGTTCTGCGAGAAGCTGGTGTACGGAAAGGTGTTGAAGATGCCGCCGATCAGCGTGCCGAGGCCGTCGGTGCGCAGGCCCTTGGCCAGGTCCTTCTGCGTGATCTTGCGGTCGGTCATTTCGCCGAGCGCGAGGAACATGCCGGTCGACTCGATCATCACCACGATCATGATCAGCGTCATCGTGAGGATCAGGACCGGGTCGAACTGCGGCATGCCGAAGTGGAAGGGCAGCACGATGTCGACCCAGGCGGCCTTGCCCACCTTCTCGTAGGTCATGAGCCCGGTGATCGAGGCCACCACCGCGCCGATCACGATGCCCAGCAGCACCGAGATGTTGGCGATGAAGCCCTTGGCGTATTTGACGATCAGCAGGATCGACACCAGCACCAGCGCCGCCACGCCGAAGCCCGACAGGTCCGCGTACTTGGGATTGGGCACCGTGGGCATGATCGCGAAGCCCTTGGGCACCGCAGGAATCGAGCTGCCCGGCGAGGTCACTTCCGCGAGCCACTTGGCATACACCGGGTCGACCAGCGCGGGCGCCGTCGGCCCCACCGGGTTGCCGAAAATCCAGTTGATGCCTACGCGCATCAGGCTGATGCCGATGACCGCGATGATGGTGCCCGTGACCACCGGCGGAAAGAAGCGCAGCATGCGGCTCACCAGCGGCGCGATGATGATCGACACCACGCCCGCGCCGATGATGGCGCCGAACAGCAACTGCGCGCCGTTCTGCCCCGGGTTGGCATTGGCAATGGCCACCATGGGCGCGACCGATGCGAAGGTCACGCCCATCATCACCGGCAGCCTGATGCCGAACCACTGCGTGGCGCCGAGCGCCTGGATCAGCGTGGCAATGCCGCAGCAGAACAGGTCGGCCGAGATCAGCAGCGCCACCTCGTCGGGCGAGAGCTTGAGCGCACGGCCGACGATCAGCGGCACCGCCACGGCCCCCGCGTACATCACGAGCACGTGCTGCAGGCCGAGGGCCGCGAGCTTGCCCGAAGGCAGGCGCTGGTCCACGGGATGGACATTGCTGGAAAGGGAATCTGCCGTCATCGTTGTCTCCTGGCGCGGCGAGGGGAACGAGCAGTGATGCGCGTCGCAGAGCCGTCGCGCACACCAGTTGTGTACGCGAAACTGTATACAATTTATGCGGCAATCCGGATTCAGGTAAACCCGAATCAGTCTCCCATCTCGATCTTCAGTCGCCGAATGAGCCAGTTCGCCGTGAACTCGAAGTGCTCACTCATGTTCGATTCCGCCGTGTGGCCGTCATCCCCGAACACCAGTTGCGTCACGTTGAAGCCGAGCGCTGCCAGAGCGGCGGGCTCATCTCTGGAGACGAGATCCTCGTGCGCGCCGTTCACCATGAGAATGGGTTTGCGCAGCTGCACCGCGGTCGGCATCTTCAACTGGCGCGAGAGCTGGAATGCTTCGTAGTATTCGCACATCGCTTCACGCGGTGTGGTCTGCGGATTCATGTTCGCAAACACGGTGTAGGGCGCGACGATCCAGGCAGGCGCCACCTTGCAATGCGCTTGTCCAAAGCTCGCATCGCTGGGGCCGCCCACATTGACCACGGCCTTGTAGAAGTCGTTGCTCAGCCCGCCAAGCGTTCCCAGATAGCCGCCCATGCTCCAGCCATACAAGGCCACCCGGCTGGCGTCCAGGTCGCTGCGGGTCTTGATGTAGTCCGCCACGGCGTCGAACATCACATGGGACTCCGGCCGGAACCCGAGCTGGTTCTCTCCGGTGTCCGGGTTTTCCACAATGATGGTTGCGAAGCCACGACCCATGAAGTAATCACTGTGCCGGATCATCTCGGTCTTCAGGTTGTCGAGGCCGCCGAGAATCACCAGTACCGGCAGCTTCTCGTTGCGGCCTGTTCGTGCAGGCGGCGCCCGGAAGTAGCCGGTGAATTCTTTCGCGCCGGTCTTGAATGCGATGCGTTGGAGCGGCTTTCCCAGGAGCGCATGGGCTCGTTCGGTCGCCTGCAGATCGGCGGTGGGAACACGCTTGGGAAGCCGGTTCATCCGCAGGTAGAAAGCGGCCTTCTTGTACTCGGCCGATGCGGCCGTGCTGTTTGTTTGCGCTTCGAATGCGCGGGCTCGTTCCAGGTGCAGTTGGGCGGGCTGGTTGAAAGTCGCCTGCCAGATCGCCTGCGATGGCCCGCCGTGTTCCGGCAGCGCTGCGGCGATGTCGTCGAAGGTGCTTGCATCGATGCCGGCATCCTCGAGCCACCAACAGATGTTGAATTTGAACGAGGGGTGCATGCGGGCGATGCCCTGCGGATACTCCGCCTGCCCCTTGCTGCAGAACTCGGCCATGCTGTCCGCGGCCTTGGCGGCCGGGAGACTCCGGGCCGCGGATGCTTGCGGCGCTGCTGCGATGCAAAGAAAAGCTGCGACGGCTGTCGAGAGTTTCAGGATCAATCTGTTCGTCACGGTTTTTCCCCTTGTTCAGGATTCGGTTCGGGTCGGCACACCAGGCAGCCAGCCATTGCCGCGATACCAGGCGAGCGTGTCGGCCACGGTTTGCTCGATCGGGCGAAACTTCAGGTGAAGCTTCTGCTCGCTCTTGGTGTGGTTGAAATGGCTGCGCCCTGCCTCCTTGCGCATCAGCCGCACGGTGGCCAGGCTGAGCAAGATGGGCTTTCCGGTGGCCCGCGCATAGAGTTCCTGCACCGCCGCCAGCAGGTACAGGAGCGGAAAGGGCAGGTGGCGTGTCGGCGTGCGGATGCCCGCGATCTTTCCCACCAGGGGCACCAGTTCCTGCATCGTCATGTGGCGCCCGGCTGCCAGATAGCGCTCGCCGCGCTGGCCGTTTTCCGCGGCCGAGATCTGCGCCTTTGCCACATCGCGGGCATCGACAACGGAAAAGCTGCCGGGCACCAGCCCGGGCAGTTTGCCGAGCACCACATCGTTGACGAACTGTCCTGACGAGGTGGGACCGATGTCGGCCGGTCCCCACATCCATCCGGGCAGGACAAAACTCGCATGCATGTCCGGGTGCGTGCCCAGAAAGGCCTGCACGACCTGGTCGGCCATGATCTTGCTGCGGTAGTAGTCGTCTGTGGCATCCGCCAGCTCGCGCAGGCAGGTCTCGTCCATGGGCACGCCCGGCTCGCCGTTCAGCACCGCGATGGACGAGGTCTGGACGAAGCGCCGGATGCCGGCACCGTAGGCCTGCTCGATGAGCTGCCGGGTGCCGTCCACATTGATGCGCTTGAGCTCTTCCCAGTGGCTGCCGCCCTTGAAGTTGTCCCGGAAGAACGCGGCGGTGTGGAACACCACGTCGCACGCTTGCAGCGCACTGGAGAACGCGGGCACGTCGGCCATGTCGCCCAGCACCAGCTCGACGCCTTTCACCCCCGCAAACTGCTGCTGGCCTTTGGCCTTCGAGCGAACAAGGGCTTTGACGAAGACGCCGCGCGCGACCAGTTCGCGCACGAGGTTGTTGCCGAGAAGGCCGGTCGCGCCAGTGACGAACGCGGTCCTCAGGGGCTTTGGATTTTCCATATCAATCGAACTTCAAAAATCAAATGAGTTTTGAATGTACCTTCGCCGTTTTCAAATATCAAGTGATATTCGAACGTGAGATTCCGGACTGCGCCCCGGAAGGCAGGCGCTATTCAAAGTTCATGTGATATCTTTTCGACCATGACCCCGACGACAGCAAAAACGCGCCTGACCCGCGAGGAAAGCCGGGCGCAGACGCGCGAGCGCTTGATCGAGACCGCGCAGCACCTGTTTGTGTCGAACGGGTATGGGGGCGCGTCGATCCGCGACATCGCGGACAAGGCGGGCTACTCCCAAGGCGCCTTCTATTCGAACTTTTCGAGCAAGGAGGACGTCCTGCTGGAGTTGCTGCGGCGGCACATGGAAGCCGAAGCGTTGCAGCTTTTCAAGGTCATGGGCGACGAGCGGCAAGAGCCCGAGCAGATGCTTGCCGAGCTGGAAGCCTGGGCTTCCACGCTCAATCGCGATGCCGACTGGTGCATGCTTTCCATCGAGCTTCAGCTGCAAGCCAACCGCAGTCGAAGCTTCGCGCAGGAGTACCAGAAGGTGTGGGACAGGCACCGATCCGAAATCGGCGGCGTGATCGGTCAGTTGTTCGACAAGCTCGGGCGCACGCCTCCTGCCGCACCGGACGAATTGGCCGCAGCCTTCATGGCCCTGTCGCACGGGCTGGCATTGCAGCGGATGAGCACGCGCCCCGATCCCTCGGGACGCCTGATCATGGTTTTCCTGCGCGGGCTGATTGCAGGTGCGCAAGGCCTGGAAGCGGTCGCCGTCGCATCGGATGGCCCCGCTGCGCGCGAGCCGAAGAAGCGCGCTGCGAAAACCAGGCGCTGAACTGGAGCAGGGGCTCGGGCAGCCCTTTTCAGGCCAGCAGGGCCTTCACCAGGTCGAGCTGGCGGTCGGGCTTCTCGGTGCCGAGCTCCAGGCTGGCCTCGATGCGCTCCAGGTGATCGATCATGCAGGTCACCGCGCCTTCCGTGTCGCCCTTGCGGCAGATGCGCAGGAACTCGGAATGCTCGTCCGACGAGCAGTGCGGGTCGTTCGACGAGTGGTAGAGCATGGCGATCAGCGAACTGCGCGCCACCAGCTCACGCACCAGCTCGGCCAGCGTCTTGTTGCCCGTGGCCTCGGCCAGCGCCACGTGGAAATCGCCCAGCACCTTTTCCCGCACGGTGCCCGTGGTGGTGGTCTGGCGCAGCGCGGTGCGCTCGAAGCGGATGTGCTGCTCCAGCACCTGGTAGTCGCGCGGCCGCGCATTGGCAATGAACAGGCGCACCACTTCGCTTTCGAGGATGCGGCGCACCGCGAACACCTCGCGCGCCTCCTGCACCGTGGGCTGGCACACGAAAGCGCCCTTGTCGGGAATCATCTCGATGAGCTTGTCCTTCGAGAGCATCAGCAAGGCCGCGCGAATCTTGGTGCGGCTCACCGAATAGACGCGGCCCAGCGCCTCCTCGCGCAGCCAGGTGCCGGGCGGCAGGCGCTTCTCGACGATCGCGGTAGCGATGTCCTGCGCGATGCTTTCGATGGAACTGGCCTTGTCGTTGGCGGGCGCTGCGTTCTCGGCCGCAGCGGCGGTGGCAGGGGGTGCGGTGGATTTGGTGCTGGCGCGGGGCATGCGCAGATTGTGGCTCAGCGGGTGGCCGCCGCGCTCGCGCCGGGCACCGTCAGCCGCGCAGCGTGAAGCCCTCGAGCGCGCCCTTCATGGCCTTGGGCAGCGGATGGGCCAGCTCGCCTCGCTTGCTGGTCGAAAGCTTCAACGCCACCAGCGACTCGACGAGCCTGGTGGCCGCGGCCACACCGTCGATCACCGGCACGCCGAGCAGGCCGCCGATGTGCTCGCACAGGTCGGTCATGCCGGCGCAGCCCAGCACGATGCAGTCGGAGCCGTCTTCCTCGAGCGCGCGCCGGCATTCGTCGACGATGCGTTCGCGCGCGTTGGAGCCGGGCTCCTCGAGTTCGAGCACCGGCAGTTCGCAGGCGCGCACCCTGGCGCAGAAGCGCTCCATGCCGTAGATCTCGGCCAGGTGCCAGGCCTGGCCCATCGTGCGGCCCAGCGTGGTCACTACGCTGAAGCGGCTGCCCACCATGCTGGCCAGGTGCATCGCCGCCTCGGCAATGCCCACCACCGGGCCGCGCGCCAGCTCGCGCGCGGCCTTCAGGCCCGGATCGCCGAAGCAGGCGATCACGTAGCCGTCGATGCCCTCGCGCTCGCCGGCCGCAATTTCCTGCAGCAGGCCGGGCACGGCCAGCGCCTCGTCGTAGTGGCTCTCGATGGAGACCGGCCCCATGGCCGGGCTGACCGCGACGATCTCCGTGCCGGCGCTCGCCACCGCGCGGGCGCAGGCGCCGATCTTCTCGGTCATGCTCCAGGTGGTGTTGGGATTGATGATCTTGATGCGCACGGCGCGGCCCTTTCTTTCTCTTTCAGTGTTTCAAGTCTTGTTGTTGCGGTTCAGCAGGGCATAGATGACGAAGCCCAGTGCCATGCCGATGAACCATGCATAGTTCGCGCCACCGCGCAGCGCCGGCACCATCACGCAAAGGATCGGCACCAGCGCGGAGGGGATCAGCGCCTGGATCGCCTTCGGGTTGTAGCCGCCGCTGTACCAGTATTCGCCCTTGGGGCTCATGGTGTAGAGCGCGTCCACGTCGATCTGCTGCCTGCGCACGATGTAGTAGTCGGCAATCAGGATGCCGAACAGCGGGCCGATGAACGAGCCCAGCACGTCCAGCGTGTAGTGGATGACCTCGGGGCTGTTGTAGAGGTTCCACGGCGTGAGGAACACCGAGCCCACCGCTGCGATCATGCCGCCCGTGCGCCAGCTGATGTGCTGCGGCGCCACGTTCGAGAAGTCGAAGGCCGGCGAGACGAAGTTGGCGACGATGTTGATGCCGATGGTGGCGATCATGAAGGTCAGCGCGCCCAGCACCACGGCGGTGGTACTGTCGATCTTGCCCACGGTGTGCACCGGATCGGTGATCAGCTCGCCGAACACCGGCAGCGTGGCGGCGGTGGTGATCACCGTGAGCAGCGAGAAGAACACGAAGTTGACCGGCAGGCCCCAGAAGTTGCCCTTCTTCACCGCGTCGAAGCTCTTGCCGTAGCGCGAGAAGTCGCCGAAGTTGAGCATCGGGCCGCTGAAGTAGCTCACCACCAGTGCAATGGCCGAGAGCATCACGGGCAGCGCGTCCCAGCCCTGGAACTTGATCCCGCCCAGGTTCAGGTCGATGTTGCTCCAGCCGGCCTTCCACACCAGCCAGCCGCAGAGCACGGCCATCACCACGTACACGGCCGGTCCGGCCCAGTCGATGAACTTGCGGATCGCCTCCATGCCGTGCCAGAACACGAAGGCCTGCAGCACCCACATGATCATGAACGCCACCCAGCCCAGCGTCGACAGGCCCACGAAGCCGTGCTGGGCCACGTCGGCATACGGCGCGAGGTTCGGGAACATGTGCAGCGCGAGCACCATGAAGGCGGCCGAGGCCAGGTAGGTCTGCACGCCATACCAGGCCACCGCGATCAGCCCGCGGATGATGGCCGGGATGTTGGCGCCCAGCACGCCGAAGGGCGCGCGGCACACCACCGGGTAGGGCACACCGGTCACCTGGCTCGGCTTGGCCACGAGGTTGCAGAAGAACTGCACGATCACGATGCCCACCAGCAGCGACACCAGCACCTGCCAGCTCGACAAGCCCAGCGCGAACAGGCTGCCGGCCGTGATGTAGCCGCCCACGCTGTGCACGTCGGACATCCAGAACGCAAAGATGTTGTATTGGCCCCAGGTCTGCTTGCGCAGCGGGGCCAGGTCTTCGTTGGTCAGCCGCGGGTGGTAGCCGGGCTTGATCAGCGCGTTGGATTCGGCATGCGGCGCATGGCCGGCTTCGCTTGCCCCCGCGGGGGCCTGGCTGACGACTGTGCTCATGGTCTTTCCTCGTGCGAATGAATGGTGGGTTGAGGGACCGTTTCCAGCGCAAATTCCGCACCGGGCATCGGGTGCGTTATTTGTATACAAAAACCGTGTGCAATCAAGCCTATCCGGTGAATCATATATCCGTAGATTCCCTGAGATACCCCTTGGGGTGCGCAAAGAAAAAAGGCGCCGTGGCCCGTGGCCATGGCGCCTTTCGAAGGCGGGCGGGGTCAGCTGGCGCTCAATCCGCTTCGGCCGACGCCAGCATCGTCCCCCGGCAGTTCGGCGAGCCGCAATGGCAGGGGTATTTCTCGGCGGTCGATCCATCGTCCGCGGTCAGGGAATAGTCGATGAACAACTCGTCGCCCGCGTCCACCGGCACGAGGGTCTGGAACTTGAGCATCAGTTCACCTGCGTCGTCGTACTCCTCGACCGCTTCGCAGTTGGGATCGCAGGCGTGGTTCAGGTGGCGTGTGCCGTTGCCGCCCTTGGCGCCGTCGATCGTTTCCTGGTTGGAGAGCGTGAACAGGTAGGTGAGCTGGTCGTTCCACGTCCTGGCGGCGATCTCCTGCTGGGTGTAGCGCCGGCCTTCGTAGAGGCCGAGGAAGGCCTGGGCAGGCAGGTCGCGCGTCGCGAAGGCGCCGAGCCCGTGCACGCCGCTGGGGCCGACGCGGATGTGGGGCGTGGACGAGGTCTGCTTGCGGGGTTTCATGCCGCTCATTTTGCAGGCTCTTCGTCGGCTTGCGCCTGGAACATGCGCGTGAAATCGCAGCATTCCTGTGCCAGCATCACAATGGACGAGGTCAGTGCGCTGCGGTGCTCGCCCTTGTGCATGGCCACGTAGCGCACCACCGGCAGGGCAGGCGCCACGTCGATCACCGCGAGCATGCCGGCCGAAACGAGCGGGTCCAGGCACTGGCGCGGAAGGTAGCTCACGCCCAGGCCCGACACCGTGAGCCCGGTCAGCGCCACGAGGTTGCTCACCACGATGGTGTCGGCGGGCTGCACGCCCTGGTCCTTCATCCAGGCGTCGTAGGCGCGCCCGGTGCCCGAATTGCTGCCTTGCACCAGCATGCGGTGGCGCGCGAGCTCGTGCAGCCGCACGGTGCCGGCGGCGGCCACCACGCCGGGCTTGCACATCCAGGCGCTCTGCACCTTGCCGATGGCCTTGCTCTGCATGCGCGAATCGGCGAAGGTGTCGGGCACGATCACCAGGTCGAGCTCGTCGGCCAGCAGCTTGTCGCGCAGCTGCAGGCTGTCGTCCACGTCGGGCTCGAGGATGACCTTGGGGTAGTGTCGCTGGATCACGCCCACCAGCCGCGGCAGCCAGGTCATGGCCGTGAGCTCGGTCACGCCGATGCGCAGCCGCCGCTCCACCACGCCGGGCTTGCTGAACTGCTCGACCGCGGCGTCGCGCTGCTCGAGCAGCCGGGAGGCGAGCACGAACATCTCCTCGCCCTTTTCGGTGAGCCGCGCGGTGCGCTGGCTGCGGTCGAACAGCTCGGTGTCGAACAGCAGCTCGAGTTCGTGCACCCGCTTGGACACGGCCGACTGCGAGGTATGGAGCTGGTTGGCCGCCTGCGCAAAGCCGCCCAGCTTGGCGATCCAGTACAGGGCCTCGAGCTGCTTGAAGGTCATCATGATGCAGGCCCTTGGATTGAATACTTTTATTCATCTTATTCAATCACAAAAAATCGCTTTTGGAAATTTGAAGCCACGCCGAAGATGCGCCCGTGTTGTCCCGTGTACTTCCTGCCTCATCTTCAAAGGAACATCCCATGAACTTCAAACTGTCCCTCGCATTCGGCGCCAGCATTGCGCTGCTCTGCGGCGCCGCGGCCGCACAGGAGAGCCCCACGCTGCGCAAGATCAAGGAAAGCGGCACGGTGCAGATCGGCAGCCGCGACACGCAGATTCCGTTCTCCTACAAGACCGGCGCCGAAAGTGCGCCCATCGGCTTCACCAACGAGATCTGCCTGAAGGTGGTGGACGCCATCAAGGCCAAGCTCGGCCTGCAGAAGATCGAGGTGCGCTACACGCTGCTCAACTCGACCAACCGCATTCCGCTGGTGCAGAACGGTACGGTCGACCTCGACTGCGCGACCACCACCAACACCGTGCAGCGCCAGCAGCAGGTCGACTTCGCGCCGAGCCATTTCGTCACCAACATCACGGCCGCGGTGAAGAAGAATTCGGGCATCAACTCGATCGCCGACCTGCAGGGCAAGACCGTGGCCACGGTGGCCGGCAGCACCTCGATGCAGCTGCTGCGCGGCTTCCGAAAGACCGAGAACATCGAGGTGCAGGAGATCGCGGGCAAGGACACGGCCGATGCCTTCCTGCTGCTCGCGAGCGACCGTGCCGCGGCCTACGTGCTGGACGACGTGCAGCTGGCCGGCCTCATCGCCAACCAGCCCAACGCCTCCGACTACAAGCTGCTGAAGGACGTGCTGCGCCAGGAACCCTACGGCATCATGATGCGCAAGGACGACCCCGAGTTCAAGGCGATCGTCGACCAGGCGGTGACCGAGATGATGAAGTCCGGCGCCATCGACAAGCTCTATGCGAAGTGGTTCATGGCGCCCATTCCGCCGCGCAACGTGAACCTCAACTTCCCGATGTCCGACGCCGTGCGCGAGGCCTACAGGAACCCGAACAACAAGGGCGTCTGAGAATGCCGGCAACCACACAGCACGCCAATGGGCTGGCGTTCTCCGATGCGCTGATGCGCGAAGTGAAGCAGCGCTTTCTCAACGTCGACCACGACCACCACGGGCGCGAGCGCCTCTATTTCGACAACGCGGGCGGCTCGTTCCGGCTCAAGGCCGCGGCCGAGCGCTTCGCGCAGGTCGATGCCATTCCCGACAACGCCGAGCGCATCCACGCCACCGCCGTCGAGCTGCAGCAGATCCAGGCCAGGGGGACGGACGACGTGCGCACCATCCTCAATGCACGGGGCGGCAGCGTCTATGCGTCGCTGACGGCATCGGGCGCGATGTTCGACATGGTGCGCGCAGTGGCCGAGAACGTGCCGGGCACCAACATGGTCACCACCGTGCTCGAGCATCCCTCGTCGTTCGATGCGATGAGCCTCTATGCCCAGAAGGCCGGCCGCGAACTGCGGGTGGCGAAAAGCAACCGCGAGACCGGCGGCGTCGATGCCGACGAGATCGTGCGGCTGGTGGACGAGAACACCTGCCTGCTCAACGTGATCCATGCCTCGAACATCTCCGGCGCCAAGCTCGACCTGGAACAGATCGTGCGGCGCGCGCGCGAGATCAAGCCCGATCTCTACATCGTGGTGGACGCCGTGCAGCATGCGCCGCACGGCCTGATCGACCTGCAGAAGACGCCGGTGGACGGCATCAACATGGCGCCCTACAAGTTCTTCGGCTGCCGGGGCTCGGGCCTGTCGTGGGTGTCGGACCGCGCGGCGCGGTTGCCGCACCACAAGCTCGCGGGCAAGAAGCCCGACTTCTGGGATCTGGGCAGTTCGGCGCCGTGGCAGTTTGCCGTGCTCACCGAAATCGTGGACTACGTGTGCTGGCTCGGCGGCCATTTCACCGATGCCAGCGGGCGCCGCGCCCTGTTCGAGGCCGGCATCACGCACATCGAGCTGCACGAGCGGGCGCTGCTGTCGGCGCTGCTGGACGGAAGCGGCGGCGCCGCCGGCCTGCGCAGCATCGAGGGCGTGAAGGTCTTCCTCGACCATCCGGACCTGACGAAGCGCGACCTGATCATCGGCATCGGCTTCGAGCACCTCGACTGCACGCAGGCGGTGGTCGAGTACGGCAAGCGCGGCGTGACGGTCTACGAGCGCGTGGCGAGCAGCATCTATTCGAAGCGCATGCTCGATTCCTTCGGCCTCGAAGGCACCGTGCGGGTTTCGCCGCTGCACTGCCATTCGGCGGCCGACATGGAGAAGTTCCTGCGCGTGACGCGGGAGATCGCGCTCAGCGCGAATGGACCGCGGACAGGAAGCGCCGGATGACAGGCACCACCTGCGCGAGATGCGTCTCCAGCAGCCAGTGGCCGCCGTCGGTCAGCACCAGCTCGGCCTTCGGAAGGTCGCGCAGGTAGGCGCGCGCGGAGGCCTCGGGCATGTAGCCGTCGTTCGGCCCCCAGACGATGAGCGCGGGCGGCTGGTGTTCGCGCAGCCAGGCCTGGTAGCGCGGAAACCATTCGAGGTTTTCCTTCAGGCCTTCCATCAGCAGGCGTGCGAGCTCCCGGCGCTGCGGCGTGTTCATCAGCGGCCAATGGAGCTTCCAGAGATCGGGTGGAATCTGCGCGGCCTGGGCTTCGGAAACCTCGCCGACGAACTCGGCGCGGAAGCCCTCTTCGCTCACTGCTTCTTCGAGCACCGCGCGTTTCTTTGCGGACGGGTCGCGCCAGAAGGCCTGGATGGCCTTGTACTTGGGTCCGAGCGTGTCTTCGTAGATGTCGCCGTTCTGGATGATCACAGCGGCCACGCGCTCCGGATGCCGGATGGCCAGGCGCAGGCCGATCTGCGAACCGTAGTCGTGCAGGTAGAGCGCGTAGCGATCGAGGCCCAGCTTGCGGCAGAAGGCCTCCAGAAAGCCCGCATAGGCATCGAAGTCGAAGCCGAAGGCCTCGGCGGGCGGCGTGTCGCTGAGGCCGAAGCCCGGGTAGTCCGGCGCCACCAGGCGCCACCGGTCCGCCAGCGCGGGCATGAGCCGGCGGTACTGGAACGACGAGCATGGATAGCCGTGCGGCAGCAGCAGCACCGGCGCATCGCGCGGGCCGGCTTCGCGGTAGAAGATCTGCATCCCCTCGACTTCGACGAAGCGATGCGCGACCGCATGGGCATCGGCCGTGAGGGTGGGCGTGGAACTGCGTTCGATCATGCAACCCATGCTGCACGCCGGGGCGCGAAGGCGCTTGTAGGCGCCGACTGATGCGCGGCGTCGGACGCCCGCAACGCGGGCGCTGCGTTCGATCAGGCCAGCAGGTCGCTCAGCGTGCGCGCAATCACCTTGGTGGCGCGGCGCAGGTCCTCGAGCACCACGCGCTCGTCGCTGCGCTTGGCGTGCGACTCGAGCACGGTGCGCGGGCCGGCGCCGTAGATCACGCCCGGAATGCCGGCTTCGCCATAGAGGCGTACGTCGGTGTACAGCGGCGTGCCCATGGCCTTGATCGGCTCGCCGAAGACTTGCTGGCCGTGCTTCTGGATCGCATCGACCAGCGGCTTGTTGCCGGCCAGCGGCTTCATCGAATTGGCCAGCAGCAGGCGTTTGATCTCGACCGTGATGCCGGTGCTTTCCGCGGCCGCACCGGCGATCACCTGGCGGATCGTGGCTTCGACCTCGGCCGGATTCTCTTCGGGGATCATGCGGCGGTCGAGCTTGAACACCACCTTGCCGGGCACCACGTTGGTGTTGGTGCCGCCTTCGATGCGGCCGACGTTGAGGTAGGGGTGCGTGATGCCCTCGACCTTCGACGTCACCTGCTGGTAGAGCGTGTTCTGCGCGTAGAGCGCATTGAGGATCTTCACCGCGCCCTGCAGCGCATCGATGCCGGTGGTGGGGATGGCCGCGTGGGCCATCTTGCCGTGCACCGTCACTTCCATCTGCAGGCAGCCGTTGTGGGCGGTGACCACTTCGTAGCTGAAGCCGGCCGCGATCATCAGGTCGGGCTTGGTCAGGCCCTGCTTGAGCAGCCAGCCCGGGCCGAGGATGCCGCCGAATTCCTCGTCGTAGGTGAAGTGCAGTTCGACGCTGCCCCTGGCGGGCCTGGCCACGGCCTCGAGCGCGCGCAGCGCGAAGGTGAAGCTCGCGAAGTCGCTCTTGCTCACGGCGGCCGCGCGGCCGTAGAGGCTGCCGTCGGCAATCTCGCCGCCGTAGGGGTCGTGCGTCCAGCCTTCGCCCGGGGGCACCACGTCGCCGTGGGCGTTCAGGGCCACGGTGCGGCCACCGTCGCCGTCCTTGCCGTACTTGCGGCGCACGATCAGGTTGGTGATCGACTCGAGGCCGTAGTCCTTCACTTCCTGCGCAGGCACGGCGTGCTTCTCTGCCTCCAGACCGAAGTCCTTCAGCAGCTCGGCCGTGCGCTCGGCATGCGGCGCATTGTTGCCGGGCGGCGTGTCGGTGGGCACCTGCACCAGTTGCTGCAGGAACTGCACTTCCTCGTCGAAGTGGGCGTCGATCCAGGCGTCGAGCTTGGCGTAGTCGGTCATGGTTTTCTTTTCAGTGGGCTTGTTCGGCGGCGAGGTTGTCCAGCAGGTGCTGGAAAGCCTGCACCGCGAGCTGGATGTCGTCGTTGGTGCTCGATTCGAGCGGGTTGTGGCTGATGCCCGAGTTGATGCCGCGCACGAAGAGCATGGCCTGCGGCATCACCTCGTGCAGCTTCATGGCGTCGTGGCCGGCGCCGCTGGGCATGCGAAAGAGCGGCACGCCGAGCGATTCGACCGCCTTTTCCCAGCGCTGCTGCCATTCGGGGGCGCTGGGTGCGGCGGCTGCGCGCATGGCCTCCTCGATGACGAAGCGCACGCCGCGGCGATCGGCAATCTCCTGCAGCGCGGCCAGCACGTCGCGCACCACGGCGTCGCGCTGCGGATCGTTGGGTGCGCGGATGTCCAAGCTGAACTTGCAGCGTCCGGGCACCACGTTGATCGAGCCGCTCGGCACTTCGAGCATGCCCACGGTGGCGACGGAGTCGCCGTCCTTCGCCGCGCGCTGCTCGGCGAAAAGGATCAGCTCGGCCACCGCAGCGGCTGCATCGCGGCGCCGGCCCATCGGCGTGGTGCCGGCATGGCTGGCCATGCCGATCATCTCGCCCACGTAGCGCACGCCGCCGTTGATGGAGGTGACGATGCCCAGGGGAACGTCGAGCTCGGTGAGCACCGGACCCTGTTCGATGTGCACCTCGACGAAGCCGAGGTAGCGCGCCGGGTCGCGCTGGATCTTCGGAATTTCTTCTTCCTTCAGGCCCGCGTGCCGCATGGCCTCGCGCATGGTGATGCCGTCGGCATCCTTCTGGTCGAGCCAGCGCGGATCGAAGTGGCCGATGAGCGCGCCCGATCCCAGGAAGGTGGCCTTGTAGCGCTGGCCTTCTTCCTCGGCAAAGCCCACCACCTCGAATGCGAACGGCAGGCGCCGGCCCTGGCGCTTGAGCTCGCGCACGCAGGCTACGGCCACGAAGATGCCCAGGCGGCCGTCGTATTTGCCGCCGTTGCGCACGGTGTCGTAGTGCGAGCCGGTGAGCAGCGCCTTGGCGCCGGGCGTCGCGCCTTCGTAGCGCCCGACCACATTGCCGACCGCATCGATGTGCACCGAGTCGAAGCCGCAATCGCGCATCAGGTTTGAAATTTGCGCGGCGCAGGCGCGGTGCGCATCGGTCAGGTAGGTGACGGTGAGCTGGCCCTTCTCGGCATAGCCCGGGTCGGTGTGCGCCGAGAGCGCTTCGTGCCAGTCCCACACGTCGTTGCCGAGCGAGACATCGGCGCCGAACTTGTCGTCGAGCCGGATCTCGGCGATGCGGTGGATGTTGCGCAGCGCCTCGCCAAGCTCGAAGTCCGGGTGATGGTGCAGCCGGCGCTCGAAGGTGTCGATGATCTCGCGCTTCGAAAGCCCCGTGCCGCGCGGCCCGCGCACCGCCAGGATGAACGGAAAGCCGAACTTCGCGTTGTAGTCGGCATTGAGCTGCTGGATCTTCGCGAACTCTTCGGGCGTGCAGTCGGTCAGGCCGGCCTTGCCCTGCTCATGGGTCGATTCGGCCGTGAGCGTCTTGCTGACCATGGCCTTGCCCGCGAGTTCGGGGTGGGCGCGGATCAGTCCCAGCTTTTCGTCGGCCGAGGCCGCGGCCACCGCCTGCACGAGCGCATGCTTCAGCTGCGCGAGCGAGCGGAACGGGCGCGCTGCGAGCGCGCGCTCGGCGATCCACGGCGAATGTTCGTAGGTGCCGTCGAGCATCGCCAGGGCATCGCCCGGCGTTGCGGCGTTCAGTTGGTCGAGGGTCAGGCTCATGACGGGTCTCCTGTGGCGGCCGCTTCGAAGGGATGCGCCTGCTTCCAGTGGCGCGCGATGTCCACGCGCCGGCAGACCCACACGCCCTCGTGCTGGCCGATGTGATCGAGAAAGCGCTGCAGCGCGGTGATGCGGCCGGGCCGCCCGAGCAGGCGGCAGTGCATGCCGATGCTCATCATCTTGGGGCTGTTGTCGCCTTGCGGGTCGCCTTCGGCATAGAGCGCGTCGAAGCTGTCCTTCATGTACTGGAAGAACGGGTCGGCGTGCGAGTAGCCCTGCGGCAGCGCAAAGCGCATGTCGTTGCAGTCGAGCGTGTAGGGCACGATGAGCTGCGGTACCACGGTGCCGTCGGTCTTCTGCACCTTCATCCAGAAGGGCAGGTCATCGCCGTAGTAGTCGCTGTCGTATTCGAAGCCGCCGTAGTCGGCCACGAGGCGGCGCGTGCGCGGGCTGTCGCGGCCGGTGTACCAGCCCAGGGCGCGCTCGCCCGTGAGCTTCTCGATGGCTTCCATGCCCAGGCGCATGTGCTCGCGCTCGGTGGCCTCGTCGAGGTTCTGGTAGTGGATCCAGCGCCAGCCGTGGCAGGCGATCTCGTGGCCGAGTTCCTTGAAGGCCGCGGCCAGCTCGGGGTAGCGCTCGAGCGCCATGCCCACGCCGAACACGGTGAGCGGCAGGCCGCGCTTCTCGAACTCGCGCAGGATGCGCCAGACGCCCGCGCGCGAGCCGTATTCGTAGATGCCTTCCATGCTGATGTGGCGGTCCGGGAAGCTCGCCGGATTGAACATCTCCGAAAGGAACTGCTCGGAGCCCGCGTCGCCGTGCAGCGTGGCGTTTTCGCCGCCCTCTTCGTAGTTGAGGACGAACTGCACCGCGATGCGCGCGCCGCCAGGCCACTGGGCATGGGGTGGGTTGCGGCCGTAGCCGACGAGGTCGCGCGGGTAGGGCAGGGTGGTGTCGTAGACGGTCATGGAATGTTCAGGACAGTGCAAGCGAGATGTCGTTGGTCGGCACCTTGCGGTCGAAGGTCAGGTTGGCCTCGACGTGCTCCAGGTGTTCGGTCATGAGGCGCACGGCGCGCTCTTCGTCGCGCGCGGCCAGCGCCTTCACGATGTCGGCGTGCTCGTCGTTGGAGTGCTCGGCCGCGCTGGTGCTCTGGTACATGAGCGTGATGAGGGCGCAGCGCGAGATCAGCTCGCCGAGGATCTGCGCCAGCACCTGGTTGCCCATGAGCTCGGCCATGCGCACGTGGAAGTCGCCGAGCAGCTCGGTGCGGCCCGAGATGTCCTCGCCCGACACGGCGGACTTCTCCAGCGCCACGTGCTCCTTGAGCGCCTTGATCTTGGCCGGCGTGACGGTGCGAACGAACTCGCGCGTCATTTCGGCCTCGAGCATGCGGCGCACCGCGAACACCTGCCTGGCCTCGTCGACCGCCGGGGCCGCCACGAAGGCGCCGCGTGCGGGCTCCAGGCGGATGAGCTTGTTCTGCGACAGCTGGAACAGCGCCTGGCGCACCAGCGTGCGCGACACGCCGAAGTGGTCGGCCAGCTTCTGCTCGGCCAGCTTGGTGCCGGGCTGCAGCCGGTGCTCGACGATCGCCTTGGTGAGCGCGTCGACGATCGAACGGGTGGTGGAGGACTCCATGTTTTTCATGATAGACCCAAAGCCGGTAACTGTATACACTTTTGTCCACCGGAATTTCCCGCACCTGATTCGACCTTCGAAGGAGCACCCCATGGGCTTGAGCACTCACGTACTGGACACGATGCACGGCGGCCCCGCGGCCGGCATGGAGGTGGCGCTGTACACCACCCAGGGCGACGACGCCACGCTGGTGAAGCGCTTCACGCTGAATTCGGACGGCCGCAGCGACGCGCCGCTCTACGACAGCCACTCGCTCAAGGCCGGCACCTACCGGCTGGTGTTCGACGTGGCGGGCTACTTCAAGGCGCGCGGCGTGAAGCTGCCCGAGCCCAACTTCCTGAACAAGGTGTCGCTGGACTTCGGCGTGGCGCACACCGACCAGCACTACCACGTGCCGCTGCTGGTGAGCCCGTGGAGCTACTCGACCTACCGCGGGTCGTGATCGTCCACGGAGTCAAAGGGGGAGGTATTGCTCCTTCCCCTTCCGGGGGAAGGCCGGGATGGGGGCTGCCCCCGTGCCCGATGGATGCGCCGCGTGCCCCCACCCCAACCCTCCCCCGGAAGGGGAGGGAGCCAAACCGGGGACTCGGCTCGCGCTCAGTCCCCCTGCTGCTGACCTTCCGTCAGCGTATCGAGCTGGAAGCGCCCGCTCTTGTCCCAGAGCCAGGTGTCGGTCCAGGTGACCGGCCCGAGACGGGTGGCGGCGGGGAAGGGCGCGGCCTTCAGCACCATGCGTTCGATCTCGGCGACGACCTCGGGCGCATGCTTGGGCGCGCGCATCCAGTGCATCGACACCACGCGGCCGCCGGCATCGAGATTCACCTGCAGCGTGCCCACGGCATAGAGCAGCGGCGGCAGCTGGCCGCCATAGATGCGCGAGCGGTTGATCTCGTAGATATGGCGCGCGGCATCGCGCCGGTAGTCGCGCGCGGTAGCCGCGTTGGACGCGCGCGGCGCGGGGCCGCTGGCGCCGCGGTCGGCCGTGGCGCTGCTGAGCTGGCCGGGCACCGAACCGGTGGTGCCGCATCCGGCGATCCAGAGGGCACAAAGGGAAGAGGCCAGGAAGGCGAGACGGCGCGGCGTAAGCTGACGGTTCATCGTCTGGTTTATACCGTGAGTCACCCGCACCCCCGCAACCGAAGGTATCGAGAATGAACGGCCTGGTCGATCAGCTGATGGCACGCCTGGCCCGCGAAGACGCGGTGCTGGTGCGCGTCGAATCCACGCAGGGCTCGGCGCCGCGCGAGGCGGGCACCTGGATGGCGGTGTGGGCCGAAGGGCTCACGGGCACCATCGGCGGCGGCCAGCTCGAGTTCCAGGCCACGCAGGAAGCGCGCGAACTGCTCGCCGGGCGGCGCGCCATCGACGGCGTCGAACGCTATCCGCTCGGCCCGAGCCTGGGCCAGTGCTGCGGCGGCGTGGTGTTTCTCTCGTACCGCCGCATCACGGCCGCCGATGCGCCGGCCTTGCAGCGTGAGCTGGTCGCGCAGCTCCAGCCCGTGGCGCTGTTCGGCGGCGGCCACGTGGGCGCGGCGCTCGCGCGGCTGCTGGCGGGGCTGCCGTTTTCGGTGCGCTGGATCGACAGCCGCGACGGCGTGTTTCCCGAGGCGCTGCCGGCGCAGATCGAGACCGAGCATTCGGAGCCCGTGCAGGACGCCGTGGCCGGGCTCGCGCCGGGCAGCCGCGTGCTGATCATGAGCTTCAGCCACGCCGAAGACCTGGACATCGTCATCGCCTGCCTGAAGCGCCTGCGCGCGCACGGCGACCTGCCCTACATCGGCCTGATCGGCAGCAAGACCAAGTGGGCCACCTTCAGCCACCGGCTCGAGGCGCGGGGCTTCACGCCCGACGAGCTGGCCCGCATCACCTGCCCGATCGGCGTGCCCGGCATCACGGGCAAGGAGCCCGAGGTGATCGCGGTGGCGGTGGCGGCACAGTTGTTGCAATCGCTGGGCTGAACAGGGTTTTCCCGGCGGCGACGCCATCAAAAAAGCATCCCGTCACTTGCCAAAACTGTATACACTTTCGGTCCACAACAAGCCGCAGCGGAGCGAGGCCCATTTTTTCATGGAGCCTGCGTTCGCGGCACTTTCTCTGCTTACAGCGCCCGCAGTGGTGAGCAGGCTGAAGAAACCCCTTCGCGGCGTTCCCACGCGCCGAAGGGGTTGAGAGAGAGCACCACATGGAAAGCTACTACCTCGACTGGGCCAACCTGCTGCTGCGCTGGGTCCACGTCATCACCGCCATCGCCTGGATCGGCGCTTCCTTCTACTTCGTGATGCTGGACAACAGCCTCGAGAAGCCGCAGGACCCCGAGTCGCTCGACAAGGGCGTGGGCGGCGAACAGTGGGCCGTGCACGGCGGCGGCTTCTACAACATGCAGAAGTACGCGCTGGCGCCCAAGAGGCTGCCGGACCACCTGCACTGGTCGTACTGGGAGAGCTACAGCACGTGGCTCACGGGCTTTGCGCTCTTCACCATGTCGTACCTGTGGAACGCCAGCACCTACCTGATCGACAAGTCGAAGATGGACTGGCAGCCCGGCGCCGCCATCGGCGTGGCGCTGGCTTTCTTCGTCGTGTTCTGGATGGTCTACGACGGCATCTGCCAGATCTTCGGCCGCCGCAAGAACGGCGACACCATCGTCGGCGTGCTGATCGCTATCTTCATCGTCTTCGCGACCTGGCTGGCCTGCCAATGGTTCGCGGGCCGCGCGGCCTTCCTGCTGGTGGGCGCGATGATGGCCACCACGATGAGCGGCAACGTGTTCTTCTGGATCATTCCGGGCCAGCGCAAGAACGTGCAGGCCCTGCGCGAAGGCCGCCCGGTCGATCCGGTGCACGGGCAGCGCGGCAAGCAGCGCAGCGTGCACAACACCTACTTCACGCTGCCGGTGCTGTTCGCGATGCTCAGCAACCACTACAGCTTCACCTACACACACAAGTACAACTGGATCGTGCTGCTGCTGATCATGCTCGGCGGCGCGGCGATCCGGCAGTTCTTCGTGGTGCGGCACCGCTTCAAGCTCGGCAACGCGGGCAACCCGCTGCCTTATGCGCTGATCGGCATCGTGGTGCTGGGGCTCACCATCGTCTGGATGAAGCCCGAGCCGGCGGCCGCGCCCGTCGCTTCGGCAGCGGCGCCCGCGGTGGCGTTCAAGGACGTGCAGAAGGTCGTCGAGCAGCGCTGCTACATGTGCCACGGCGCGGCGGTTCAGATGAAGAACGTGCGGCTCGACTCGCCCGAGCTGCTGGCCCAGCACGCGCAGAATGTGTACCAGCAGGTGGTGGTGACGAAGATCATGCCGATGAACAACGCGACCGGCATCACCGAAGAAGAGCGGGCACTGATCGGCCGCTGGTTCCAGGCCGGCGCGAAAACGAACTGAGCAGGCAGACCGCGGTCAAGAGAGCGGCCCGCCGTTCGTCGCACAATCGCCGGATGGAGACAAAGCAAGCCATGATCGCATCGAACCCTTCTTTCGGCCCCGCCCCCGATCCGCGCGAAGCACCGCGCGCCTTTCTCGAACATCTCTACCGCGTGGCGGTGGACCGCGCGCTGCCGCTGTCCACGCTGGGCGCGCATCTGCCCAAGCCGCCCAAGGGCCGCACGCTGGTGCTGGGCGCCGGCAAGGCCGGCGGCTCGATGGTGCAGGCGCTCGAAGCCCTGTGGCCGGCCGACGCGCCGCTCTCGGGCCTCGTCGTCACGCGCTACGACCACATCCCGCCGCGCCCCGAGGGCGTGCCGCAGCGCATCGAGCTCGTCGAAGCCGCGCATCCGGTGCCCGACGCGGCCGGCCAGCAGGCCGCCGAGCGCATCCTCGCGCTCACGCAGGGTCTCACGGCCGACGACCTCGTGCTGTGCCTGATCTCCGGCGGCGGGTCCTCGCTGCTGGTGCTGCCGGCCGAAGGCCTGACGCTGGCCGACAAGCAGCGTATCAACAAGCAGCTGCTGGACAGCGGCGCCGGCATCGGCGAGATGAACTGCGTGCGCAAGCACCTGTCGCGCATCAAGGGCGGCCGTCTGGCCGCGGCCTGTGCGCCGGCGCGCGTGGTGACGCTCACCATCAGCGACGTGCCGGGCGACGACCCGGCCGTCATCGCGAGCGGCCCCACGGTGCCCGACGCCACCACCTGCGCCGACGCGCTCGCCATCCTCGACCGCTACGGCATCGAGCTGCCGGCGCCGGTGCGCGCGCGGCTCGAGAGTGGCGAACTCGAAACGCCAAAGCCGGAGGACGCGGTCTTCAAAGGCCATGAAGTCCACCTGATCGCCACGCCGCAGCAGTCGCTCGAAGCGGCCGCCAAGGCAGCACGCGAGGCCGGCATCGAGGCCCACATCCTCAGCGACGAGATCGAAGGCGAATCGCGCGAGGTCGGCAAGGTGCATGCCGCGCTGGCGCGCGCCGTGGCGCACCGCGGCCAGCCGTTCGCACGGCCCTGCGTCATTCTCTCGGGCGGCGAGACCACCGTCACGATCCGCCCGCGCCAGCCCGGCCAGGCCAAGGGCCGCGGCGGGCGCGCCGGCGAACTGTGCATGGGCCTGGCCTGCGCGCTGATGGGCCAGCCGCAGGTCTGGGCGCTGGCCGCGGACACCGACGGCATCGACGGCGTGGAAGACAACGCCGGCGCCTTCGTCACGCCCGACACGCTGGCGCGCGCCACGGCCGCCGGAAAGAAGCTGTCGGACCACCTGGACCGCAATGACGCCTACGGCTACTTCGACGCCATCGGCGACCTGTTCGTGACCGGCCCCACGAACACCAACGTGAACGACTTTCGCGCGCTGCTGATCCTGTAGCGGCTGTAACGGCCAAAGGGGCCGGTTTCCCGGCTCCGGCGGGCTTCGCGAACTCGGGTTAATCTATGCACCCGGCGGCAATTTGCCGCCGCTGTCGCAAGCGCACCTTCCGGGTGCCGCGCCGCGCACCCAGATTTCCCCTTTTCATCATCCAGTCCTCGAAGGAAAAGTTCGCCATGACCGCCACCTACACCGACACCCGCCTGCTGATCGACAACGAATGGGTCGACGCCATCGGCGGCAAGACGCTGGACGTCGTGAACCCGGCCACCGGCAAGGCCATCGGCAAGGTGGCGCATGCCAGCATCGCCGACCTCGACCGCGCCCTGGCCGCCGCCCAGCGCGGCTTCGAAACCTGGCGCAACACGCCCGCCAACGAGCGCGCCGCCGTCATGCGCCGCGCGGCCGGCCTGATCCGCGAGCGCGCCCCCGAGATCGCCAAGCTGCTGACGCAGGAGCAGGGCAAGCCGCTGGCCGAGGCCAAGGGCGAGACGCTGGCCGCCGCCGACATCATCGAATGGTTCGCCGACGAAGGCCGCCGCGTCTACGGCCGCATCGTCCCTTCGCGCAACCTGAATGCGCAGCAGCTGGTGATCAAGGAGCCGCTGGGCCCGGTCGCCGCGTTCACGCCCTGGAACTTCCCCATCAACCAGATCGTGCGCAAGCTCGGCGCCGCGCTGGCCACCGGCTGCTCGTTCCTGGTCAAGGCGCCCGAAGAAACCCCGGCTTCGCCCGCCGCGCTGCTGCAGGCTTTCGTCGATGCCGGCATTCCGCCCGGCACCGTGGGCCTGGTGTTCGGCAACCCGGCTGAAATCTCGAACTACCTGATCTCGCATCCGATCATCCGCAAGGTCACCTTCACAGGCTCCACCCCGGTCGGCAAGCAGCTGGCCGCACTGGCCGGCTCGCACATGAAGCGCGTCACCATGGAGCTGGGCGGCCACGCACCGGTCATCGTGGCCGAGGACGCCGACGTGGCGCTGGCGGTGAAGGCCGCAGGTGCTGCCAAGTTCCGCAATGCGGGCCAGGTCTGCATCTCGCCGACCCGCTTCCTGGTGCACAACAGCCTGCGCGAGGAATTCGCCCGCACGCTGGTCAAGTACACCGAAGGCCTGAAGCTCGGCGACGGCCTGGCCGAGGGCACGACCCTCGGCCCGCTCGCCAACGCGCGCCGCCTCACGGCCATGGCCCACGTGCTGGAAGATGCACGCAAGAAGGGCGCCACCGTGGCAGCCGGCGGCGAGCGTGTCGGCGACACCGGCAACTTCTTCGCACCCACCGTGCTGACCGACGTGCCGCTCGACGCCGACGTGTTCAACAACGAGCCCTTCGGCCCCATCGCGGCGATCCGCGGCTTCGACACGCTCGAGGAAGCCATCGCCGAAGCCAACCGCCTGCCATTCGGCCTGGCCGGCTATGCCTTCACCAAGTCGATCAAGAACGCGCACCTGCTGAGCCAGAAGCTCGAACTCGGCATGCTGTGGATCAACCAGCCCGCCGCGCCCTCGCCCGAGATGCCGTTCGGCGGCGTGAAGGATTCGGGCTACGGCTCGGAAGGCGGCCCGGAGGCGCTCGAGGCCTACCTGAACACCAAGGCTGTTTCGATCATGAGCGTCTGAACGGCCGTTCGGTCCGCTTCGGTTCTTGTAAAAAACGGCATCGCTTTGCGGCGGTGCCGTTTTTTTATGCTTTATTTCAGGGCGCGCTCCCGCCGACGGGGTACCTTGCTCCGCGAATGTCCCCCGGCCTGCGGCCTCCTCCTTGATTTCGCTGCGCAAGGCACCCCATCGACGTGGGCGCAATGCGCAACGGTCGTTGATCAGTGTTGCACCAGCGGCGTGCCCCGGTGCACAGGACATCGGGTGCTCCCCGCAGCGAAATAAAGGAGGAGGGGCGCAGCCCCGGGGGACATTCGCGGAGGGGAGTACCCGGTGGCCTGTGCACGCGCCCCGAATGAAGCGCCCTGAACAAAAGCGCCCAAAACAAAACATCACTGCCACCCAAACCGTCGCGCATACCACCCCTTGACCGCCTGCGTGAGCGTCGCATACCCCGCCAGCATCGCGGTCAGCCACGGAAAGTAGGCCAGCGGAAGCGCCTGCAGCCTGAAGTAGTGCGCGAGCCGCCCCATCGGCAGCCAGATGCCCGCCGCGGCAATCGCTGCGCCCATTGCCAGCAGCGGCCAGGCCGCGCGGCTTTGCAGGAACGGGATCTTGCGGGTGCGGATCAGGTGCACGACCAGCGTCTGCGACAGCAGGCCCTCGACGAACCAGCCCGACTGGAACAGCGCCTGGTGCGCCACCGTGTTGGCCGAGAACGCAAACCACATCACGGCGTAGGTCAGGATGTCGAACACCGAGCTCAGCGGCCCGAAGAACAGCATGAAGCGGCCCAGGTCGGCCGGGTTCCAGCGCTGCGGCTTTTGCAGGAATTCGGCGTCGACGTTGTCGAACGGAATCGCGATCTGCGACACGTCGTACAGCAGGTTCTGCACCAGCAGATGCAGCGGCAGCATCGGCAGGAAGGGCAGGAACGCGCTGGCCACCAGCACCGAGAACACGTTGCCGAAATTCGAGCTCGCGGTCAGCTTGATGTACTTCAGCATGTTGGCAAAGGTGCGGCGGCCTTCCACCACGCCCTGCTCCAGCACCATGAGGCTCTTCTCGAGCAGGATGATGTCCGCCGACTCCTTGGCCACGTCCACTGCGCCGTTCACCGAGATGCCGATGTCGGCCGCACGCAGCGCGGGCGCGTCGTTGATGCCGTCGCCCATGAAGCCCACCACATGCCCGTTCGCATGCAGCGCACGCACGATGCGTTCCTTGTGCGCAGGCGTGAGCTTGGCGAACACCTGGTGCTGCTCGGCCAGCGCGCGCAGGCCGGCGTCGTCCAGCGCCTCGATCTCGCGCCCCAGCACCACGCGGCCGGCCTCGATGCCGACGTCGACGCAGACCTTGCGCGCGACCAGCTCGTTGTCGCCCGTCAGCACCTTTACCGCCACGCCGTGCGCGGCCAGCGCGCGCAGCGCGGGCGCGGTCGATTCCTTCGGCGGATCGAGAAACGCGACGTAGCCCAGCAGCGTGAGCGCCGTTTCGTCGGCCACGCCGTAGGCGACCTGGACCGGCCGTTGCGCCCCCGCGGCCAGCACGCGGCTGGCCACGGCCACCACGCGCAGGCCCTGGGTGTTGAGCTCCGACGCGATGCCGTGGATGCGCGCGAGAACATCGGCATCGAGCGGCAGCACCTCGTCGCCGCGCTCGACCGAGGTGCAGGCCGAGAGAATCTCTTCCAGCGCGCCCTTGCAGATCAGCAGGTGCTCGCTGCCGCCGTTCTCCACCACCACCGACATGCGGCGGCGCGCGAAGTCGAAGGGCACCTCGTCGATCTTGCGCCAGGCCGTCTGCAGACGCGTTTCCAGCTGCATCTCGGCGTGGCTCAGCACGGCCTTGTCGAGCAGGTTCTTCAGGCCCGTCTGGTGGAAGCTGTTCAGGTAGGCCATCTGCAGCACGTGGTCCGAGGCTTCGCCCCAGGCGTTGGTGTGGCGCTCCAGCACGATGCGGTCCTGCGTCAGCGTGCCGGTCTTGTCGGTGCACAGCACGTCCATGGCGCCGAAGTTGTGGATGGCTTCCAGCCGCTTCACGATCACCTTCTGCCGCGACATCACGACCGCGCCCTTGGCCAGCGTGGCGGTCACGATCATCGGCAGCATCTCGGGCGTGAGGCCGACCGCGATCGACAGCGCGAACAGCGCCGCCTCCCACCAGTCGCCCTTGGCCACGCCATTGATCACCAGCACCAGCGGCGCCATCACCAGCATGAAGCGGATCAGCACCCAGCTCACGCGGTTGATGCCGGCCTGGAACGCGCTGGTGCCCTGGTCGACGGCGGTCACGCGCTGCGCCAGTGCGCCGAAGAAGGTGCGGCTGCCGGTGTGCACGATGAGCGCGGTGGCGCTGCCGCTGACCACGCTGGTGCCCATGAAGAGCAGGTTGTCGCGCTCGAGCACGCCGGCTTCATCGCTGCTGCGGTCGGCGCTGAATTTCTCCACGGGCATCGCTTCGCCGGTCAGCGCGGACTGGCTGATGAACAGGTCCTTGGCGGCGAGCAGCCGGCAGTCGGCCGGGATCATGTCGCCGGCCGAGAGCGCGATCACGTCGCCCGGCACCAGTTCGCGCATCGGCACCTCGGCGCGCACCGCCTCCGCATGCGGGGCGCCGGCGCCTTCGGCGGGCGCGGGCCGCAGCACGGTGGCGGTGTTGCTCACCATCGCCTTGAGCCGCTCCGCAGCCTTGCCAGAGCGCGATTCCTGCACGAAGCGCAGCACCGTCGACAGCACCACCATGCTGCCGATCACGAGCGCGGCCTTCATGTCCTCGGTCACGTAGGAGACCAGAGCCAGCACCGTCAGCAGCAGGTTGAACGGATTGCGGTAGCACTGCCACAGGTGCGTCCACCACGGCAGCGGCTGCTCGTGGCGCACCTCGTTGCCGCCGAACTGCTTGCGCAGCGCCTGCGCCTCGTCTTCGGCCAGGCCTTGCGGCGAGCTGTGCAGGCTGGCCAGCATGGCGCCGGCATCGGCACGCGATGCGGCGGACAGTGCCCTGGCGATGTCGGGCGGCATGGCCGCCGAAGCCGTGCCTGCGGGCTTCGAGCCCAGCAGCGTCTGCCAGCGCTCGAAGTGGTGCAGCATGCGGCGGCTGCGCAGGAAGCTCTCGAAAAGGGACTTCAGGACGTTCTTCATTTTGTATTCCTTCACGGCGCCGGCCGCGAAGGGAAGAACCTCCCGCGTCAATCAGGCGTGGGAATCCCCTGGCGGCGCGGCGCGCTGCATTTCGGTGTGGTCGATCGGGCGGGCGAGGGGTGGCGCACAGGGGCGCCAACGAGAAGCGGGATCCATCAGGCCTCCTTGTTTCTTGCGTGTCCGGCGGGGGGGGCGGTGCGGCGCGTCAGCGCTGGCCGGTGCGCGGCGGCCGCTCGAGCAGCAGGAAGAAGCTGCGGATGCGCCGCGTGGTCCAGAGCGCGGCGGCGCGGTCCAGCATTTCGTTGTCGATGTCCTGCGCCGTGACCGCACGCGCCGGCGCATGCGCAGACGCGCGAGCGGATTCCTGCACCGGCTGGTGTTGCTGCTGCAGGTGCTGCTGACGAGACTGGAATTGACGCATGGCAAGGCTCCTTCGCGATGAAGGGCCTCGTGCACGGACACACGCAAGCTGACTGAAAAAGTCAGTGACGAAGAACGGCGGGATTCGGAAGGGAGAACCGCTGGCCTGGAATGGCGAACGGGTCAGGCTGCGTGCACGGCGGCCGCAGCGCAAAAGAGCCTGCGCTAGAGGGCCGGATGTGTCACGCCTGCCGAGGCACGCGTCTTGTCACTGATCCAACTGGCACTGTCCACGCACGGGGCTCCGAAGTAAAGATGCGGGATTGTTGCACCGCATCACAAAGAGCGTCAACCTTTTTGGCGATGTCCTGTGGCGCGGGCGGGTCGTTGCCGCGCGGCGGCCAGGCTCAGTAGCACTGGAACAGCACGCCGGCCTCCGCTGGCGCCTTGCCGAGCCAGCGCGGCGCCTGGCCCTTGGCGCTGCAATGGTCGGCCGCCTGCGTGTACGTGGGAGCGCGCAGCACGCCTTCGCGCACGGGCACCACTTCGTTGGGGAGCGTCGAGCAGCCGGTGGCGAGCAGAGCGAATGGAAGAAGAGTGCGCCAGTTCATCGGGCCATTCTAAGACGCAGCCTCGTCGCAGAGCGCGCGGATCGCGGGTGGAATGGGCACCGCGCGGATGCCGCCGCCTTCGCGCTTCGCCGCGAAGATGCGCACCTCCTCGCATTCGAGGATCAGTTCGTCGCCGCGCAGCACGCGGTAGGTCTGCACGAAGCTCTTGTCGCGCCATTCGGTGATGCGCACCGCGATCTGCAGCGTGTCGCCGTAGCTCGCGGCCTTGACGAAGCGCGTGTGCGTGTCGACCAGCGGCGTGCCGATCACGCCCAGTGTCTGCGCCGTTTCTTCCCAGCGCGGCACGCCGCATTCGGCGAAGAAGTGGCGCGAGGCCGCATCGATCCAGCGGAAGAAGTTGGGGAACCAGACGATGCCGGCCGGGTCGCAGTCGCCGAACTCGACGCGTGCGGTGTAGGTGATCTCTTTGCTGTTGCTGCTCATCGGTTCATTCTCGCCGTCGGCGGCCACGGGGGGCGATGCGCGCGCTCAATCCGCGACGATCTTGCGGTCGCGGATCAGCGCGCCGAAGCGCTGCGAATCGGCCGCCGCGCGCCGCTGGAAATCGGCCGGCGAGCCCGGCAATGCTTCGCCGCCAAGCGAGGCGATGCGTTCCTTCACGGCCGGCAGTGCGAGCGCGCGGTTGATCTGCGCGTTGAGTTGTGCCACCACCTCCGGCGGCGTGCCTGCGGGCGCGTAGAAGCCGAACACGGTGTCGGCGTCGAAGCCGAGCAGTCCGGCCTCGTCGAGCGTGGGCACGTCGGGGAACTGCGGCGAGCGGTGCGGGCTGCCCACCGCCAGCAGCCGGAGCTTGCCCGCGCGCACCTGCTGCAGGCCGATGCCCGGGTCGAACGCATAGTCGATCTGGCCCGCCAGCAGGTCCTGCAGCGCGGGCGCCGCGCCGCGGTAGGGCACGTGCAGCGCGAAGACGCCGGCCTGGCTCTTGAACATCTCGCCCGCCAGGTGCGGTGAGCTGCCGTTGCCCGGCGAGCCGTACGACAGCTTGCCCGGGTTGGCCTTGAGGTACGCGATGAACTCCCGGATGTTGGTGGGCGGCAGCGCGGGCCTGGTCACCAGGAACACCAGCACGCGCGCGGCCGCCGCCACCGGCACCAGGTCCTTCGCGGGATCGAAGCTCATGCGCGAATACAGATGCGGGTTCACCGACACCATGCCGCCCGAACTCATGAGCAGCGTGTAGCCGTCGGCCGGTGCGCGCGCCACCGCCTCGCCGCCGACGTTGCCGTTGGCGCCCGCACGGTTCTCGATCACCACCGGCTGCTTGAGCGCCTCCTGCAGCGGCTGCGAGACCGCGCGCGCGATCTGGTCGGCGGCGCCGCCGGGCGGAAAGTTGACGATCACCTTGATCGGCTTGGCGGGCCATGTGTCGGCATGCGCCGGTGCCTGCGCGCAGGCCAGCAGCGCGCAGGCGGCGGTGAGCAGCAGGCGGCGCCGCCAGGGAAGGGCGTGGTGGGGCATGGGTGGTGTCTCCTGGGTTGTTTGTCGTGGAATCAGGGTCGGGCGGCGGTGGACGGCGGCCGCCTCATCCAGCGGATAGGCTGCGCCTGCACCGGCCGCGGTGCGGCACCGTGGCGCACCAGCGCGGCGTCGAGCGCCTTGCCGCCCTCGTCGGCCAGGGCTGCTTCGCGCGCTGCGGCAATCGCCTCGGCGCGTGCCGGCGCGGCGAGCGTTGCACGGCCTGCGAGTTCGCCGATCACATGCAGCAGGTTTTCCTTGCCGCGCTCGTTGGTGCTGCCATAGCCCTTGATGAGCCGTCCGCACAGCGCCAGCTCATGGCCCAGCACCCAGGCTTCGCGCGTGCCGGCTTCCACCGCCGCGAGCCAGCGCTCGATCAGCGCCTGTTCCTCGGCAAAGCGATGGCCGCGGCGGCGCAGCCACTTCAGCGAAGACAAGAGGCGCAGCGAGGCCATGCCGAGCACCGAGTGGCTGCCCACCTTCAACGGCAGTGCCCAGGGCGCGAGGCCGCGCGCCTGCCGGCCGCGGTCCCATGCGGTGACGCGGCGCGCCAGGCCCGGCGGCAGCAGCGCGGCGAACTCGGCCGCGCCGGGCTTGAAGTGGTCGTAGACCTTCACGATGTCTTCGTCGGCCGCGCGCACCTCCTGCCGCACGCGCTGTGCGCGGCTGGCGCGGCCCTTGAGCGCGGCCACGCGCACGATGTCGTCGAAGGCCATCCACAGCGCGAGCCAGCGCGCGGCCTCGCGGGTGATGGCAAAGCCCTGTGCGCCGGCCGGGTCGGCGGCGCGCTCGGCATCGAGCACCCGGCCCAGCCGGTCGGCGTAGAGCGCGGCGTAGCCGGCGTCCTGGTAGTCGAGCACGCGCGCATGGCCGAGCGCGAGCATGTCGTGCACGGCGGGCGGAAAGCGCCGCGCCAGTTCGCCAGGCAGCGCGCGCGGTGGCGGCGGTGCGTCGCGCGTGTCGGCGGCCAGCACGCTGCTCACGAAGGCGGCCTGCGCGCGCGGCGTGCCCACGGCCTCGAAGCCCGCCGCGAAGCCGCGCAGGCTGGCTGCAGCCATCCTGCCGAGCTTCTCGGGCGCACGCGCGTCGCCGCCGCGCACCACGTGTTCATAGGCCTCGCGCGGGAACGGAAACAGGCCGCTGCCCGCGATGGCGCCGAGCATCACCGCGCTGACCACCGTGCCGGTCTCGCGCGCCACGGCGTTCATGTCGAACACATGGTGTTCGCGGCTGAAGGCTTTCACAACGTCGAGCAGGCGCTGCGCATCGGCGCGGCCATCGCCGGGCTGCATGCGCTCGGCGGTGGTGAAGATGCGCGCCGACGAGCTGATGACCAGCGTGCGCAGCGGCGCGCTCATGCCGTTGCCGATCTGGCGCGCGGTCTCGAGCAGCTCCGACGACACGATGGCGTCGAGCGCGCCCGGCACCGGGCTCAGGCTGAACACCGGGCGCCGGCCGCCGAGCTGCGCGAGCCGCACGGGGAACACCTCGATGTAGTAGGTGGTGGCGCCGGTGCGCTGCGCCACGCCGGGGATCGACGTGCTCTGCGCGGCGTAGCCGGCATGGCGGGCGATGTCGACCAGCCATTCGGTGAGCACGCCGCCGCCTTCGCCGCCGAGGGCGCAGACGAGCAGGGTGATGGGGCGATTCTGTTCCATGTCGTCTCTCATGCGGGTTGCAGCACGCGCACCACGGCGCCGCGCAGCGCGTGCAGCAGGCGTTCATGCCACTTCGGGTGCTGCACCACCTCGGCGCGGTAGAAGCTCGGGCACAGCGTGGCCGCGTGCGCGTTCTCGCCGCACAGGCCGCAGCCCACGCAGCCGTCGATCACGGTGGCCACGGGGTCGACCTTGAGCGGATCGGGGTTGTCCTTGAGCGTGAGCGTGGGGCAGCCCGACAGACGGATGCAGGCGTGGTCGCCGTTGCACACGTCCTCGTCGACGCCGTACTTCACGCGCACCACCCGTTCGCCGCGCTGAAGCAGGCCGGCAATCCAGGGCTTGATGCGGCGCTGCCGCTCGAGCTGGCATTCGCCCTCGGCAATCACCACCTTGAGGCCGTTGAAGTCGCTGGTGAGTGCCTCGGTCAGCGTCTTGCGCATGCGCTCCACGTCGTAGGTGGTGACGGTACGCATCCACTGCACGCCCAGGCCCTTGAGCGTGGCCTCGATGGTCTGGTTCTTGTCGACCAGGCTCTGCTGCTTGTCGACGGCGCGCTCCTTCGCCTCGTCGTCGGGCGTGGAGATGATGTCCTGCGTGCCGGTGGCCGAGGTGTAGCCGTTCTTGAAGATCAGGAGCACCGCGTCGTCGCCGTTGAACAGCGCGCTCTGCACGCCCGTGAGCAGGCCGTTGTGCCAGAAGCCGCCGTCGCCCATGATCGACAAGGTGCGGCGGTTCATCATCGGCGCCACGCCCGCGCGGCTCGCCAGGCTCATGCCGTAGCCCAGGATCGAATGCCCCATCGAGAAGGGCTCGAAGGTGCCGAAGGCATGGCAGCCGATGTCGGCCGCGATGTGCACCGGCCCCGTCTCCTGCTGCGCGAGCTTCAGGGCCGAGAACACCGGGCGCTCGGGGCAGCCGATGCAGAAGCTCGGCGGCCGGTTGGGCAGCGGCGTCTCGAGCTGGCGCGCCACGGCCTCGCGGCGCGCGCGGTTGCCGGCCAGCCAGGCCTGCGCGGAAGACGAAGCCTCGCTGGCTTCGATGTACTTCGCCGCAAAGGCGCCCAGGCCGCCTGACAGCACCTCGACGCCGTATTCGCCGGCCGAAGGCAGCATGTCCTTGCCGTGCAGTGGCGTCTGGATGTCGTGCCGGCGCAGCAGGGTGGCGATGTCCTGCTCGATGTATTCGGGCTGGCCTTCCTCCACCACCAGCACCGCGCGCTTGCCCACGCAGAAGTCGGCCACCTGCTCGGGCACCAGCGGGTAGGTCACGTTGAGCACCAGGATCGGGATGTCGGTCTCGCCGAAGGCGTCGGCCAGCCCCTGCTGCTGCAGGCTGCGGATCAGCGCGTTGTAGAGCCCGCCCTGCACCACGATGCCGAGGTCGGCATGGGCGCGGCCCGGAATCAGCTCGTTGAGGCCATGTTCGACGATGTAGCGCCGCGCCGCCGGAATGCGCTCGTCGCCCTTGAGCTTTTCATGGCGGAAGGTGACGGGCGGGTGCGCGAGCCGCATGTAGTCGAAGCCCGCGGGCTCGGCCATCAGTGCGCGGGTCGACACCGCGGGCGCGATGTTGTCCTTGCACTCGAAGCTGCCGCGCACGTGGCAGGTGCGGATGCGCAGTTCCATCAGGCAGGGCATGTTGGAGGTCTCGGATAGGCGGAAGCCTTCTTCCACCATGCGCACCATCACACCCAGCTCGGGCCGCGGATCGAGCAGGCACATGCTCGACTTGAGCGCATAGGCATGCGTGCGTTCCTGGATCACGCTGGCGCCTTCGCCGTAGTCCTCGCCCACCACCACGAGCACGCCGCCGGTCACGCCCGGCGACGACAGGTTGGAGAGCGCATCGGCCGCCACGTTGGTGCCGACTATCGACTTCCAGGTGACCGCGCCGCGCAGCGGGTAGTGGATGGAGGCGCCGAGCATGGCCGCGGCCGAGGCCTCGTTGGAGCAGGCCTCCACGTGCACGCCGAGTTCGTCCATGTAGGCCTTGCCCTGCACCATCACGTCGAGCAGGTGCGACACCGGTGCGCCCTGGTAGCCGCCCACGTAGGCCACGCCCGACTGCAGCAGGCCCTTGGTGATCGCGAGGATGCCCTCGCCGTGGAAGGTGGCGCCTGCGCCGAGGCGCAGCAGCTCGACTTCCTTGCTGAATGAAACTTCCATCGTGTCTCTTTTTTTCTGGGGGTCTCGCAGTGTGGTCGGCGCGCCGCCATACATCAATAAAATAAGCCAGCTATCCAACATGAACACCATGCATATCGAAAAGCTCGACCTCAACCTGCTGCGGCTCTTCGATGCGGTCTTCCGCGCCCGCAGCGTGAGCCGTGCCGCCGAGGCCCTGGGCCTGACGCAGCCGGCGGCCAGCCATGGCCTCACGCGGCTGCGTGTGCTGCTGGGCGATGCGCTCTTCACGCGCACCCCCGGCGGCGTAGCGCCGACGCCGCGGGCGGAGCGGCTGGCGGTGCCGGTGCAGGCGGCGCTGGCCATGCTGCAACAAGCGCTGGCCGAGCCCGAGCGCTTCGACCCGGCCGCCTCACGCAAGCTGTTTCGCATCCACATGAGCGACATCGGCGAGGGGCGTTTCCTGCCGGCGTTGATGGTGCGGCTGCGCGAGCTGTCACCGGGCGTGCGCGTCGAGACCATGCCGCTGGCCACCGGGGACATTGCCACGGCGCTCGACAGCGGCCGGGTCGACTTCGCCTTCGGCTTTTTGCCCAAGGTGAAGGACACGCAGCGCGCCCAGCTCCTGAAAGACCGCTACATCGTGCTGCTGCGAAAGGGCCATCCCTTCGTGAAGCGGCGCCGCAGCGGGCAGGCGCTGCTCGAGGCCCTGCAGGAGCTCGACTACGTGGCAGTGCGCACGCACGCCGAGACGCTGCGCATCCTGCAGCTGCTGAACCTCGAAGACCGGCTGCGCCTGACGACCGAGCACTTCATGGTGCTGCCGGCCATCGTGCGCGCCACCGACCTGGCGGTGGTGATGCCGCGCAACATCGCGCGCGGCTTTGCCGAGGAGGGCGGCTACGCCATCGTCGAGCCGCCGTTCCCGCTGCGCGACTTCACGGTGTCGCTGCACTGGAGCAGGCGCTTCGAGGCCGATCCGGCGAACCGCTGGCTGCGCCAGGTGATCACGGCGCTGTTTTTCGAGCGGGCCGGATAAGGGAAGAAGGAAAGACGCAGGAGCGGCGCGTTTTTTTAGCGGGCGACTGCGAAAGATCATCTGGCAGTCAGGCTCGGCATGCCACCATCGAGGCACACATGAAGAAACGTATTCCGTCGTTCCTGCGCCACGTTGGGCCTGGCGTCGTCACCGGTGCGGCCGACGACGACCCCTCCGGCATTGCCACCTACACCCAGGCCGGCGCCCAGTTCGGCACCGGCCTGCTCTGGACGGTGTTCCTGTCGCTGCCGTTCATGGTGGCGATCCAGCTGGTGTCGGCGCGCATCGGCCGGGTCACGGGCAAGGGCGTGGCGGCCAACCTGCGCGAGCACATGCCGCGGGGCTTTCTGTTCGTGCTGGTGGCGCTGCTGGTGGTGGCCAACACCATCAACATCGCGGCCGACATCGCGGCCATGGGCGAGGCGTCGGCGCTGGTGGTGGGCGGCGGGGCGCATTTCCTCTCGATGATCTTCGGCGTGGTCACGGTGCTGCTGCAGGTGTTCGTGCCCTATCGCAAGCTGGCCCACATCCTCAAGTGGCTGACGCTCACGCTGTTTGCCTACGTGGCGGCGGTGTTCGCTGTGCAGGTGGAATGGGGCCGTGTGCTGCACGACCTCGTCGTGCCCCGGCTGCAGTGGAGCGGCAGCTACTGGATGATGATCGTGGCGCTGCTGGGCACCACCATCTCGCCGTACCTGTTCTTCTGGCAGGCCTCGCAGGAAGTCGAGGAGCTCCGGCTCAAGGGCGGGCGGCGCGGCACCGACCAGGAGGTGTGGCGCGACCTGCGGCGCGTGCGGCTCGACACCTGGCTGGGCATGACCTTCTCGAACCTGATCGCGTTCTTCGTGATGGTGGTGGGGGCGGCGGTGCTGTTCGCGGCGGGGGTGCACGACGTATCTTCGGCGGCGCAGGCGGCCGAGGCGCTGCGGCCGCTGGCGGGCGATTTCGCGTTCTGGCTCTTCGCGGGCGGCATCATCGCGACCGGTTTGCTGGCGGTGCCGGTGCTGGCCTCGTCGGCCGCCTATGCGGTGGCGGAGGCCTTCGGCTGGGAAGAAGGGCTGGAGCGGCACTGGCGCGAGGCCAAGGAGTTCTACGGCATCATCGCCGTGGCCACGCTGGTGGGCACCGCGCTCGACTTCACGCCGATCGACCCGATGAAGGCGCTCTACTGGAGTGCCGTGATCAACGGGGTTGTCGCGGTGCCGATCATGGCCGCGATGATGGTCCTGGTGACGCGCGAGAAGGTGATGGGCGTGTTCACCTCGGGGCGCCGCACGCGATGGCTCGGCTGGGGCGGCACGGCGCTGATGGGGTTCGCCGCCCTGATGATGGGGTGGGACTTGGTGCGCTGACGCGAGTCGCACGCGCGGCCCCGCCCATGGCCCGGGAATTGCTCTCGCTCTCCAGGGTTTCCCCCTAGGCCGCATACCCGCGTCCACATACGCAATATGGCTCCTGCGGTATGTGGGCGGGGGCACAAGCGGCTAACGTCCAGGCTTGGCCGGGAAAACCGGGCCGCCCACGAGGCCAAAGAGCATGAGCACAGAGAGCAGCAGCAACAACAACAGCACGCAACCCGTCCGCTTCTTCCACCGCGGCAGGATCGTCGACGTCAGCGGCGTCCATCCGACCCGCTCGGTGCTCGACTGGCTGCGCGAGGACGCACACTGCACCGGCACCAAGGAAGGCTGCAACGAAGGCGACTGCGGCGCCTGCACCGTGGTGATCGGCGAACTGGCCAGCGACGCCAACGCGCCGGGCACGGTCGGCGGGCTGCAACTGCAGACGGTCAACGCCTGCATCCAGTTCCTGCCGACGCTGCACGGCAAGGCGCTGTTCACGGTCGAAGACCTGAAGGCGCAGTGCGCGGCCGCCCAACCGCAGGACAAGAAGCACGCCGTCCACACGCTGCACCCCGTGCAGCAGGCGATGGTCGACTGCCATGGCTCGCAGTGCGGCTTCTGCACGCCGGGCTTCGTGATGTCGCTGTGGTCCGCCTACGAGCACCACCAGGCCGAGGGCACGCAGCCCACGCGCCAGCAGCTGGCCGATGAGCTCTCCGGCAACCTGTGCCGCTGCACCGGCTACCGGCCGATCCTCGATGCGGGCCAGCGCATGTTCGACCTGCCGGCCGTGCGGCTAGACACGAAGCCCGTGGTGGCGGCGCTCGCCGCCTTGCAGAACGATGGCCTGGACTACGCCGCGCCGCTCGGTGCCCGCATCGACCACTTCCATGCCCCGAAAACCATCGCCCAGCTCGCCGCATTGCGCGAGCAGAAGCCGCGCGCCCAGCTGCTGGCCGGCTCGACCGATGTCGGCCTCTGGGTCAACAAGCAGTTCCGCGACCTCGGCGACATCATCTACGTGGGCGACGTGGCCGAGATGAAGACCATCGAAACGCGTGCCGGCGAGCTCTACATCGGCGCCGGCGCCTCGCTCGAAGCCGCCTTCGAAGCCCTTGTGCAGCGCGTGCCGAGCCTCGCGGACGTGTGGCTGCGCTTTGCCTCGCCGCCGATCCGCCATGCCGGAACCATGGGCGGCAACGTGGCCAACGGCTCGCCCATCGGCGATTCGCCGCCGGTGCTGATGTCGCTCGATGCCGAGATCGAGCTGCGCCGCGGCGACGTGCTGCGCCGCATGCCGCTGCCCGATTTCTACATCGACTACATGAAGAACCAGCTGCAGCCGGGCGAGTTCGTGCAGGGGCTGGCGGTTCCGCTCGCGGCCATGCGCCGCCAGGTGCGCGCCTACAAGATCAGCAAGCGCTTCGACTGCGACATCTCGGCCCTGTGCGCAGGCTTCGCGATCGAGCTGGAGCAGGGCAGCGACACCGTGAAGGCCGTGCGGCTGGCCTTCGGCGGCATGGCCGCCATCGTCAAGCGCGCTGCAAATGCCGAAGCGGCGCTCGTCGGCAAGCCATGGACGCAGGCCAGCGTCGCCGCCGCAAAGCTCGCGCTGGCGCAGGACTTCAAGCCGCTGTCGGACATGCGCGCCTCGGCCGACTACCGGCTGCAGGTGGCGCAGAACCTGATCCAGCGCCTCTGGCTCGAAACCCGGGCCGAAGACCCGCTGTCCCTCGAAGAAACCAGCGTGTGGAGCGTGATGCCTCATGCCACGGTCAAAGCCGCGGCCGAAGGAGCCTGACCATGAACAAACCCATCGACGCCCGCCTGCTGCAGCCCGCCGAGGCCTTTGCCGACTACCTGAAGAACACCGCCGCGCGCATCGACCCCGTGGCCGAAGCGATCGCGCATGATCTTGGCGCGCGTGTCGGCATCAGCCGGCCGCACGAGTCGGCGCACCTGCACGTGGCCGGCGAGGCGACCTACATCGACGACATTCCCGAGATCACCGGCACGCTGCACTGCGCGCTGGGCTTGTCGCCGGCCGCCAACGGCCGCGTCACGGCGCTGTCGCTCGACGCCATCCGTGCGATGCCCGGCGTGGTCGCGGTGCTCACGGCCGACGACATTCCGGGCACCAACGACTGCGGCTCGATCGTGCACGACGATCCGATCCTCCTGCCCGTGAGCGAGGGCGGCCAGATCCGCTATCTCGGCCAGCCCGTGTTCGCGGTGATCGCCGAGACGCGCGAGGCCGCGCGCCGCGCCGCTTCCAAGGCCAAGGATGCGATGACCATCGAGGCGCAGCCGCCCGTGCTCACGCCGCAGGAGGCGCATGCGCGCGGCCAGTACGTGGTGCCGCCGATGCACATCGTGCGCAGCGGCGGCAGCGCCAACGAAGGCGACGAGGCGGCCGTGCGCGCCGCCATCGACAAGGCGCCGCACCGCCACAAGTCCACGCTCGACGTGGGCGGGCAGGAGCAGTTCTACCTCGAAGGCCAGATCAGCTACGCCATTCCGAAGGAAGGCGGCGCGCTGCACATCCACTGCTCGACGCAGCATCCGAGCGAGATGCAGCACCTGGTGGCGCATGCGCTGCATTTGCAGTCGAACGAAGTGCATGTGGAATGCCGACGCATGGGCGGCGGCTTCGGCGGCAAGGAATCGCAGTCGGCGCTGTTCGCCTGCGTGGCGGCCATCGCGGCGCGGCAGCTGCAGCGCCCGGTCAAGCTCAGGCTCGACCGCGACGACGACTTCATGATCACCGGCCGCCGCCACTGCTTCTGGTACGAGTACGAGGTGGGCTACGACGACGAGGGCCGCATCCTCGGCGCGGAGATCACCATGGTCTCGCGCGCCGGCCACTCGGCCGACCTCTCGGGCCCCGTCATGACCCGCGCGCTCTGCCACTTCGACAACGCCTACTGGCTGCCCAACGTGGCCATGCACGGCTTCTCGGGCAAGACCAACACGCAGAGCAACACCGCGTTCCGCGGCTTCGGCGGGCCGCAGGGCGCCATCGCCATCGAGAACATCATGGACTCGGTGGCGCGCGCGCTGGGCCGCGATCCGCTCGACGTGCGGCGCGTCAACTTCTACGGCAAGGACCAGAACAACGTCACGCCGTACCGCCAGACCGTGACCGACAACATCGTCCACGAACTGGTGGCCGACCTCGAAGCCAGCAGCGGCTACCGTGCGCGGCGCGAAGAGATCGCGGCCTTCAACCGGAAGAGCGTGGTGCTCAAGCGCGGCCTGGCGCTCGCGCCGCTCAAGTTCGGCATCTCGTTCAACGTCAAGCATTTCAACCAGGCCGGCGCGCTGGTGCATGTGTACACCGACGGCTCGATCCTGGTGAACCACGGCGGAACCGAGATGGGGCAGGGCCTCAACACCAAGGTGGCGCAGGTGGTGGCTCACGAGCTGGGCGTGAGCTTCGAGCGCGTGCGCGTCACCGCGACCGACACCACCAAGGTGGCGAACACCTCGGCCACCGCCGCATCGACCGGCGCCGACCTGAACGGCAAGGCCGCGCAGGACGCGGCACGCCAGATCCGCGAGCGCCTGGCCGAGAGTGCGGCCGAGCGCCACGGCGGCAAGGCGAGCGAGGTGCGCTTCGCCAATGACAAGGTCGAGGTCAACGGCCGCTCGCTGGCCTTCGGCACCGTGGTGGGCGAGGCCTACCTCGACCGCAAGCAGCTCTGGTCCGACGGCTTCTATGCCACGCCGGGCCTCAGCTGGGACAAGGACAGGATGCAGGGCCGCCCGTTCTTCTACTACGCCTATGGCGCGGCGGTGAGCGAGGTGATCGTCGACACGCTCACCGGCGAATGGAAGCTCTTGCGCGCCGACATCCTGCACGACGCCGGCAAGTCGCTGAACCCGGCCGTGGACATCGGCCAGGTCGAAGGCGCCTTCATCCAGGGCATGGGCTGGCTCACCACCGAGGAGCTGGTGTGGCATCCGCAAAGCGGCATGCTCACCACGCACGCGCCGAGCACCTACAAGATTCCCACGGCCAACGACTGCCCGCCCGTCTTCAACGTGCGCCTGTTCGAAGGCCAGAACTTCGAGGACTCGATCCACCGCAGCAAGGCCGTGGGCGAGCCGCCGCTGCTGCTGCCGTTCTCGGTGTTCTTCGCGATCCGCGACGCCGTGTCGGCGGCCGGCGGCCACCGGGTCGATCCACCGCTGAAGGCGCCGGCCACGAGCGAATCGATCCTTCGCGCCATCACCGCCGTCCAGTCCGCCTAGCCACTCGTAGACTTTGGCGCATGTCCAAAGTCCTCCCAATGCCCCACGCCCTTGTCCTCTTCGCGAAACACCGCGGAACCGGCTGTGCCGGGGGGGGAAGCCATGCGTGATCAAGCGCTGTTCGACAAGATCGACCTTCATCTCATCAGGGTGCTTCACACCGTGCTGACCGACCGCAGCGTCTCGCGCGCCGCCATCCGCCTGGGCATGTACCAGCCGGCCGTCTCGGCCGCGCTGAAGCGCCTGCGCGAACTCTCGGGCGATCCGCTGCTGGTGCGCTCGGGCTCGGGCATGGTGCCGACCGATGCGGGGCTGCGGATGATCGAGCCGGCCGCGAGCATCCTGCGCGCGGCCGAGATGCTGTTCTCCGATGCGCGCGGCTTCGAGCCGCAGTCGGCGGCCACCACCTTCCGCATCGCCGCGAGCGACTACATGGACCCGCTGTTCCTGCCGATGCTGGTGGCGCACGTGAAGCGCGAGGCGCCGCTGTGCCAGATCGAGATCCATGCGCTCACGCCCGACTCGGACTATCACGGCCATCTGGCGCTCGGGCAGGTCGACCTGGTGATCGGCAACTGGCAGAAGCCCCCGGAAGACCTGCACATGGCGCGGCTCTTCGGCGACGAGGTGGTGTCGCTGGTCAACCAGGACCACCCGGCGGTGCGCCGCGGCTGGGACCTGGAGACCTGGCTCGCGGCCGAGCACATCGCGCCCACGCCCATGCACCCGGGCGGGCGCGGCATCATCGACCAGATGCTCGACGAGCTGGGCCGGCAGCGCAACATCACGGCGCGCTGCGCGCACTTCAGCCTGATCCCGGACATGGTCGCCTCGAGCCTGCTGGTGCTCACCACCGGGCGCCAGTACTGCGAGCGCTTCGCCACGCGCCTGCCGGTGAAGATCCTCGAATGCCCGGTGGCGCTGCCGCGCCTCATGTACTACCAGCTCTGGCACGAGCGCACCCATTCGTCGAGTTCCGCGCGCTGGCTGCGCGAATGCATCAAGGACGTGGCGGCCTCGCTGCGGCCCGCCTTCACCACGCCGGCCTCGCGGGCCGTCGCGGCCGAGGCCCCCGACCCGCCTTGACGAATCCTTCGGCCGCGCCGGCGTCGCGGCCGAGGCATGTTTGAACGAACCGCCACATACAACAGCTGGAGACAAGCGACATGAACAGGTTTGAAGAGGTGCCCAAGGTCACCGATCCCCACGCCTCGGGGACAGCCGCGCGCCGCGCGCCGCAGGGCGCGAACTGGCTTGAACGCATGTTCAAGCTGACCGAGCACAACACCACCGTGCGCACCGAGGTCATCGCAGGGCTCACCACCTTCCTGACGATGGCCTACATCATCTTCGTGAACCCGTCGATCCTCGGTGACGCGGGCATGCCCAAGGGCGCGGTCTTCGTGGCCACCTGCCTGATCGCGGCACTGGGCACGCTGATCATGGGCCTGTATGCCAACTACCCGATCGCGATGGCGCCGGGCATGGGGCTGAACGCCTACTTCGCCTACGTGGTGGTGCTGGGCATGGGCTACACGTGGCAGGTGGCGCTGGGCGCGGTGTTCATCTCGGGCACGCTGTTCCTGATCGTCACGGTCACGGGGCTGCGGGAGCTGTTCATCGCCGGCATACCGCAGTCGCTGCGAACGGCGATCACCGTGGGCATCGGCATGTTCCTGGCGCTCATCGCGCTGAAGAGCGCGGGCGTCGTCGCGGCCTCGCCGGCCACCTTCGTCACGCTGGGCGACCTGCATTCGGCGCCGGTGGTGCTGGCGACGCTGGGCTTCCTGGTGATCGTGACGCTCGACCGGCTCAAGGTGCGCGGCGCCATCCTGATCGGCATCATGCTGGTGACGGTGTTGTCGTTCTTCTTCGGCGGCAACAAGTTCCACGGCGTGTTCGATGCGCCGCCTTCGATCGCGCCCACCTTCATGCAGCTCGACATCCTGGGCGCGCTCAAGGGCGGCATCCTGAACGTGGTGCTGGTGTTCTTCCTGGTCGAGATGTTCGACGCCACCGGCACGCTGATGGGCGTGGCCAAGCGCGCCGGCCTGCTGGTGCCCGGCAAGATGGAGCGCATGAACAAGGCGCTGCTGGCCGACAGCGGCGCGATCTTCGCGGGCTCGCTGCTCGGCACCTCGAGCACCACGGCGTACGTGGAAAGCGCGGCCGGCGTGCAGGCGGGCGGGCGCACCGGCCTCACGGCCGTGGTGGTGGCGGGGCTGTTCCTGGCCTGCCTGATGATCTCGCCGCTCGCGGGCTCGGTGCCGGCCTATGCCACCGCGCCGGCACTGCTCTTCGTGGGCTGCCTGATGCTGCGCGACCTGGTCGAGCTCGACTGGGAAGACACCACCGAGGTGATCCCTGCGGCCGTGACCGCGCTGGCCATGCCCTTCACCTACTCGATCGCCAATGGCCTGGCCTTCGGCTTCATCACCTACGCGGTGCTCAAGCTCTGCACCGGCCGGGCACGGGAAGTGCATGCGATGGTCTGGGTGATCGCGGCGATTTTCCTGTTCAAGTTCGCCTACATCGGCGGACACTGAGGGGGAGCGCCGTCGGGCGCCGATGGACGGGGGACGCTATTAAACTCATAGCTGCCCCCGCTTGTTGCTGTTGAACGAGACAAACCCACGAAACCCGGCATGACAACCCCCAGACTCCAGCTCGCGAACATCACCAAGCGCTATCCCGCGGTGGTGGCGAACAGCGACATCTCGCTGGCCGTGGCACCCGGCGAGATCCATGCCGTGCTTGGCGAGAACGGCGCCGGCAAATCGACGCTGATGAAGATCATCTACGGCTCGGTCAAGCCCGACGAAGGCACGGTCGCCTTCGACGGCCAGCCCGTCACCCTGCGCAACCCGCAGCAGGCGAGGGCGCTGGGCATCAGCATGGTGTTCCAGCACTTCAGCCTGTTCGACACGCTCACCGTGGCCGAGAACGTGTGGCTGGGCCTGGACAAGTCGCTGCAGCTGGCGGAGGTGGCGCGCAGCATCACGGCCAAGGCCAGCGAATACGGCCTGGACATCGATCCCTCGCGGCCGGTGCACACGCTGTCGGTAGGCGAGATGCAGCGTGTGGAAATCATCCGCGCGCTGCTCACCAACCCCAAGCTGCTGATCCTCGACGAGCCGACCTCGGTGCTCACGCCGCAGGCGGTCATCAAGCTCTTCGGTGTGCTCAACAAGCTGGCGTCGGAAGGTTGCAGCATCCTCTACATCAGCCACAAGCTGCACGAGATCCGCGAGCTGTGCACGGCCTGCACGGTGCTGCGCGGCGGCAAGGTCACGGGCGTGTGCAATCCGCAGAACGAAAGCAACGAGTCGCTCTCGCGGCTGATGATCGGCAGCGAGCCGCCGCCCCTGCAGCACCGGCCGGTGCATGCGGGCGCGGTGGCGCTGCGCGTGAACGGGCTCGCGCTGGCGCGCGAGGACCAGTTCGGCGTCGATCTCGACGGCATCTCGTTCGAGGTGCGCGCCGGCGAGGTGGTCGGCATTGCGGGCGTGTCCGGCAACGGGCAGAAGGAGCTGCTCTACACGCTCTCGGGCGAAGACGTGCGCGCCGAGCCCGCGATGGTTCAGGTGTTCGGCAAGCCGGCCGGCCGGCTGCGGCCGCGCGCGCGGCGCGCGATGGGCCTGCATTTCGTGCCCGAGGAGCGGCTGGGCCGCGGCGCGGTGCCCACGCTCGGGCTCGCGCACAACCTGCTGCTCACGCGCGGCAACGCGGTGGGCAAGGGCGGCTGGATCCGCACCGCGGCGCTCGAAAAGCATGCCCGGGCCATCATCGAGCGCTTCAACGTCAAGGCCGGCGGCCCGAATGCCGCGGCGCGCTCGCTCTCGGGCGGCAACCTGCAGAAGTACATCGTCGGCCGCGAGATCGACGCCAACCCCAAGCTCTTCATCGTCTCGCAGCCGACCTGGGGCGTGGACGTGGGCGCGGCCGCGCTGATCCGCGGCGAGATCCTCGCGCTGCGCGATGCCGGCTGCGCGGTGCTGGTGGTCAGCGAGGAGCTCGACGAGCTGTTCGACATCAGCGACCGCCTGCACGTGATCGCCAAGGGCCGGCTGTCGCCTTCCGTCGACCGCGCGGCCGCCACGCTGCCGCAGATCGGCGAATGGATGAGCGGCCTTTGGGAGAAGAAGAACAACAAGGAGGCGACCCATGCTTAAGCTCGAACCGCGCCCGGAGCTGTCGCGCTTCTGGACCTTTGCCTCGCCGATCCTGGCGCTGCTGATCACGGTGCTGATCGGCGTGGCGCTGTTCGCCGCGCTCGGCAAGGACCCGGTCAAGGGCCTGCTGGTGTTCTTCTACGAACCGATCAAGAGCGGCTACGCGATCGGCGAGCTCACCATCAAGGCCACGCCGCTGCTCATCATCGCGCTCGGGCTGGCGGTGTGCTTCCGCTCCAACGTCTGGAACATCGGCGCCGAAGGCCAGTTCGTGTTCGGCGCCATTGCCGCGGGCGGCGTCGCGCTGATGGCCGACAAGACCACGGGCTCGTGGATCGTCGCGGCCATCCTCGTTGCGGGCACGGTCGGCGGCATGGTGTGGGCCGGCATCGTGGCCTTCCTGCGCGACCGGTTCAATGCCAACGAAATCCTCGTGAGCCTGATGCTGGTGTACGTGGCGACGCTGCTGCTCGGCTACATGGTGTTCGGTCCCTGGAAGGATCCGCAGGGCTACAACTTTCCGCAATCGAAGACCTTCGAGGCCGTGACGCAGATCCCGCGGCTCTTCAAGGGTTCGCGCGTGAGCATCGGACTGATCATCGCGCTGCTGGGCGTGGGCGCGCTCTGGGTGTTCCTGTTCCGCACGCGGGCCGGTTTCGCTCAGCAGGTCGGCGGGCTCGCGCCGGCGGCCGCGCGCTATGCAGGCTTCTCGGCACGGCGCGCAATCTGGATCGCGCTGCTGACCTCGGGCGGCGCGGCGGGCCTGGCGGGCGCGCTCGAGGTGGCGGGCCCGCTCGGCCAGCTCACGCCCTACGTGCCGGCGGGCTATGGCTTCGCGGCCATCATCGTGGCCTTCGTCGGCCGTCTGCATCCGGTGGGCATGGTGTTCTCGGCCATCCTCATGAGCATGTTCTACATCGGCGGCGAGCTGGCGCAGTCGCGTCTCGGCCTGCCCAAGTCGCTGACGGGCGTGTTCCAGGGTTTGCTGCTCTTCACGCTGCTGGCCTGCGACACGCTCATTGCCTATCGCATCCGCCGCAAGGCGGCTGCGAAGGCGGTGGCCTCCAGCATGACGACGAGTTCGCTGCAAGCCAGCACGCCGTTGACGGCGCCGGCCGCCCATTCGACCGAAGGAGCGCTCTAGGATGAACGCCTGCTTCTTGCTTCAACGCGTTGTGCGTGCTTGTTCGGGGCGCGATCCCGCCGACGGGGTGCCTTGCTCCGCGAATGTCCCCCGGCCTTCGGCCTCCTCCTTGATTTCGCTGCGCAAGGCACCCCATCGACGTGATCGTTGGTCGGAGCGGTCGTTGATCGGCCAGCACAAGCGCTGCGCCCATCGTGCACAGGGCATCGGGTGCTCCCCGCAGCGAAATCAAGGAGGAGCCGAAGGCGGGGGACATTCGCGGAGGGGAGTACCCGGTGGCCTGTGCACGCGCCCTGGACAAGAGCGCCAAGAACGCATCCGCTCGAACAACAGCAACCCGCGCCGGAGCAACTGAAAAATGGACAGCTACGCACTCCTGCTGGGCTCCACCCTGAGCGCCGGCACCGTGCTCGCGATTGCGGCATTGGGCCTCCTCATCAACGAAAAGGCCGGCATCGTCAACCTGGGTGCCGAGGGCATGATGCTCTGCGCCGCCATCGCCGGCTTTGCGACGGTCGTCATCACGCACAACCCCTGGCTCGGCTTCCTGGCCGGCATGGCGGCCGGCGCACTGCTTGCGGCCTTCTTCGGCGTGCTGGTGATCTGGCTCAACACCAACCAGTACGCCACGGGGCTCGCGCTCAGCCTGTTCGGCGTCGGCTTCTCCGCGTTCGTGGGCATCAACTTCGTGCAGGCCAAGCTGCCCGAGAGCGTGTCGTACGCGGTGCCGGTGCTTGGCGACATTCCGCTCGTCGGACCCGCGCTGTTCCGCCACCACCCCATGGTGTACTTCGCCGTGGTGCTGACCTTCGGCCTGATCTGGTTTCTCTACCGCACCCGCGCCGGGCTGGTGCTGCGCTCGGTCGGCGAGTCGCCCGAGTCGGCGCATGCGCTGGGCTATCCGGTGCGGCGCATCCGCTTCATGGCGGTGATCGCGGGCGGCGCGCTGTGCGGGCTGGCGGGAGCGTACCTGTCGACCGTCTATACGCCGCTGTGGGTCGAAGGCATGGTCGCGGGCCGCGGCTGGATCGCGCTGGCGCTCACCACCTTTGCCACCTGGCGGCCGATGCGCGTGCTGCTGGGCGCCTACCTGTTCGGCGGCGTCTCGATGCTGGGTTTCCACCTGCAGAGCAGCGGCGTCGACGTGCCGCCGCAGTTCCTCAGCATGCTGCAGTACATCGCGCCCATCGTGGTGCTGGCGCTGATCTCGCGCAACCCGGCCTTCATCCGCATCAACATGCCGGCTTCCATCGGAAAACCGTTCTACCCCGGCTCATAATCTCGCTTCTCGATTTCCGCCAACCTGTCCTTTTTGAGGATTTCCGACAATGAATGATCTGAACAAGCGCTCCCTGCTCAAGCTGGCCGCCCTCACGGCGGTCGCTTCGGCGGCCCTGATCGGCTGCGGCAAGAAAGAGGAAGCCGCTGCACCGGCCGCCACGCCGGCACCGGCGCCGGCGCCCGCTGCCGCCGCGCCGGCACCGGCGGCGCCGCTCAACATCGCATTCGCATACATCGGGCCGGTGGGCGACGGCGGCTGGACCTTCGCGCACGACAACGGCCGCAAGGCGCTCGAGAAGGAATTCGGCGACAAGATCAAGACCACCTTCGTCGAGAGCGTGCCCGAGGGCGCTGACGCCGAGCGCGTGTTCCGCGACATGGTCGGGCAAGGCAACAAGCTGATCTTCGGCACCACCTTCGGCTACATGGAGCCGATGCTCAAGGTGGCCACCGACAGCAAGGACGTGAAGTTCGAGCATGCCACCGGCTACAAGACCGCCGAGAACATGCGCACCTACGACAGCCGCACCTACGAAGGCGCCTACATGGCCGGCGTCATCGCCGGTGCCATGACCAAGAGCAACACGCTCGGCGTGGTCGGCTCGGTGCCGATTCCCGAGGTGCTGCGCAACATCAACAGCTTCACGTTGGGCGCGCAGTCGGTCAACCCGAAGATCACCACCAAGGTGGTGTGGGTGAACGAATGGTTCAGCCCGCCCAAGGAAACCGAAGCCGCCACCGCCCTCATCAACGGCGGCGCCGACGTGCTGTTCCAGAACACCGACTCGCCGGCCGTGCTCAAGACCGCGCAGGAAAAGGGCAAGCGCGCCTTCGGCTGGGATTCGGACATGACCGCCTACGGCCCCAAGGCGCACCTGGCCTCGGCCACCATCAACTGGGCGCCGTACTACATCAAGGCCACGCAGGACGCGCTCGACGGCAAGTGGGCCACGGGCCAGAGCTGGTGGGGCGTGAAGGAAGGCGCCATCGACATCGTCTCGATCGCCGAGGACGTGCCGGCCGAAACCAAGGCCAAGGTCGAGGAAGTGAAGAAGGGCCTGAAGGACGGCAGCTTCGTGATCTGGAAGGGCCCGATCCTGGGCCAGGACGGCAAGGAAGTGGTTGCCAAGGATGCCGTGGCCGACGACAAGTTCCTCTCGGGCGTGAACTTCTACGTCAAGGGCGTGGAAGGCAAGGTGCCGGGCGGGGACAAGAAGTAAAGCGCGCAGCGCTTTGCATGAAAGGGTCGCCTGCGGGCGGCCCTTTTCATTTGTGGGTCGTGCCGCGCGGCTTCCCTTCGGTCACCATCCGCGCGCTGTCGACAAAGCCCTGGATCAACCGCAGGCGCGGCGATGCGCGCTGCCACAGGACGCCGAAGCGCCGCGGCTGCGAAGGCAGCGGCAGCGCGATCTTCGCGACGCGCTGGCCGTCGAGCAGCGGCGAGGCGATGTCGGGCACCAGCGAGACGCCCAGGCCGCGGTCGACCATCATGGCAATGGCCAGCAGCGAGCTGAGTTCGAAGCGCTCCTGCGGCACGATGCCCGCGACGCGCAGGTAGCGGTCGGCCTGCTTGCCGCCGCCCAGGTTGCGGTCGTAGCGGATGAGCGGCGAGGTCCGCAGCAGCTCGTGCGGATCGCGCCGCGCGAGGCGGCTGGGCGCCAGCAGCACCAGCGGCTCCTCGCGCAGCAGCGACCAGTCGAAGGTCTTGGCAAGCACATAGGGCGGGTAGAGGCACACGGCCGCGTCGAGCTCGCCCTGCTGCACCGCCTTGTAGAGCGTGGCCGTGGTGCCCGACTGCAGGAACACCTTGACGCCGGGATGCGTCTTCACGAAGCGCGCGAGGATGTCCGGCAGCAGGCTGTGGATGGCCGTGTTGATGGTGCCGACCAGCAGCTCGCCGCCAGCCGCGTCGCTGCCGAGCAGCGCCTTGATGTCGTTCACCTCGCGCAGCAGGTTGCGGGCCCGCTGCACCAGCTGGTGCCCGGCCTCGGTGGGCTGCACCGTGCGGCCGGCGCGCGCCAGCAGCGGGGCGCCCAGTTCGCGCTCCAGCGTGCGGATCTGCTGCGCCACGGCCGCGGGCGTCAGGTCGAGGCGGCGCGCGGCCTCCGACATGGAGCCCGATTCCACCACCAGAAGAAAGCTTTGCAGATAGGCTGTTTCCATGAAAGATAGATTTTTTATCATCTGATCATAGGGAGCCTGTGTTTTTCCGATCTCGTGAACCGCACACACTGCGGCGCATGAGAAGCAAACTCTTCGTTCCCGGCACGCGCCCCGAGCTGTTCGCCAAGGCGCTGGGCAGCGCGGCCGACAGCGTCTGTTTCGACCTGGAAGACGCGGTCGCCGAGCCGCGCAAGGGCGAGGCGCGCGACGCCGTGCGGCAGCTGCTGCAGGACGGCGGCACGGCCGCATCGGGCAAGACCGTGATCGTTCGCGTCAACGCGATGGACACGCCGCATTTCGCGGAGGACGTTGCGGCCGTGGCACGGCCCGGCGTGCACCTGATCAACATCCCGAAGCCCGAAAGCCCGGCGCATGTGCGCAGCGCGGTCGAGGCGATCGAATGCGCCGAGCGCGCCAACGGCGTGGCCGCGCCCATCGGCCTGCTGCTGAACATCGAGGCGCCCGCGGCCTTGCGCACCGCGGCGCAGCTTGCGCTCGCGCATCCGCGCGTGGCGGGCCTGCAGCTGGGCCTGGGCGACCTGTTCGAGCCGCTGGGCATTGCACGGCGCGATCCGGCCGCGATCCAGCAGGCGATGTTCGCGGTGCGGATCGCCGCGGGCGAGGCGGGCGTTTATGCCTACGACGGCGCGTTCGCGGACATCCGGGACGCCGACGGATTCCGTACCGAGGCGATGCTGGCGCGCAACCTCGGCTTCCTCGGAAAGACCTGCATCCACCCGAGCCAGATCGCCATCGCCAACGAGGTGTTCCGTCCCACCGACGAGGAAATCGCGCACGCATGCAAGGTGGTCGAGGCCGCCCGCGCGGCCGACGACAGCGGCACGGGCGCCTATGTGGTGGACGGAAAGATGATCGACATTCCCTTCGTGATCCGCGCGCGCGCCATCGTCGCGAGCGCGCGCAGCCTCGGCCTGCTGCCGGGCTGAGCCTTTCGCTTTCAATAAAACCAGGAGACAAGACAGATGCACATCCACTCGCCCCTTCGCCTGCGCGCGCTCGCCATGGCCGCCTTCGCCGGCGGCTTGCTGTTGAGCGGCGGCGCGTTCGCGCAGACCGCGGCCTACCCGAGCAAGCCCGTCACCATCGTGGTGCCCTATCCGGCGGGCGGCTCGAACGACACCTTCGCGCGCCAGGTGGCCAAGGAACTGGGCGACGAGCTCAAGCAGCCGGTGATCATCGACAACCGGCCCGGCGCGAGCGGCAACACCGGCACCGGCCAGGTCGCCAAGGCCGCGCCCGACGGCTACACGCTGGTGGCCGTGTCCTCCAGCATGACGACCAATGCGGCCGTGCAGTCGAAGCTGCCGTTCGATCCGATCAACGGGCTGGCACCGGTGGCCATGTTCGCCGAGGGCCCCTTCATCGTCGCGGTGAACAACGAGTTTCCCGCGAAGACGCCCACCGAGCTGATCGCCGCCATCAAGGCCAGGCCGGGGCAGTACAACTACGCGTCGTCGGGCTCGGGCAGCGTCAACCAGTTCGGCACCGAGCTGCTCAAGGCCAAGGTCGGCGACATGCAGATCACGCACATCCCGTACAAGGGCATGGGCCCGGCGGTCACCGACCTGGTCGGCAACCAGACGCAGCTGCTGATCTCCAGCGGCCCCTCGCTGCTGCCGATGGTGCGCGCGGGCAAGCTGCGCGCCGTGGGCATCACGAGCCTGAAGCCGAGCCCGATCGCGCCCGAGCTCATTCCGATGTCCACCGCCGTGCCGGGCTACGAGTTCGAACTGTGGTGGGGCCTGCTGGCACCGGCCGGCACGCCACCCGACGTGGTCGCCAGGCTCAACACCGCCGTCAACAACATCCTGGCCAAGCCGGAGATCGCGGCCAACTTCCTGCGCGAAGGCGCCATCGCCACGCCGCTCACGCCCAAGCAGTTCGGCGCCGTCATCGCCGAGGACGTCGAGCGCTGGAAGAAATTGGCCAAGCAGCAGAACATCACCGCCGACTGAGGAAGAAAGAACCGATCCATGAGCTTCGACGCCCCCCAAGACGACGCACGCCTGCCGGCACGCAGCGGCCCCGCCGGCCCGCTCAGCGGCCTGCGCGTGCTCGACCTCAGTGCCTACATCGCGGGTCCGTACGGCTGCTCGCTGCTGGCGGACCAGGGCGCCGAAGTCATCAAGATCGAGCCGCCCACAGGCGACAACCTGCGCAAGTACCCGTCGACGCTCGAAGCCGAGAGCCGCGCCTTCATCGGCGTGAACCGCAGCAAGCTCGGCGTGGTGCTCGACCTGAAGACGGCCGACGGCCTTGCCGCGCTGATGGCGCTGGTGCGCACGGCCGACGTGCTGGTGCACAACTTCCGGCCCAGCGTGCCGCCGCGGCTGGGCATTGCCTACGAGCAGCTGAAGGTCGTCAATCCGCGCCTGGTCTATTGCAGCCTCACGGGCTATGGCGAGACCGGGCCGCTGCGCGAGAAGGCGGGCTACGACCAGGTGCTGCAGACCATGACCGGCATGTGCGCGCTGCAGGGCAAGCGCGGCGAGCCGCCCGAGATCATCTATGGCTCGGTGGTCGACTACTACGCGGCCGCGCTGGTGGCTGCCGGCGTGGCCTCGGCGCTGTACGAGCGCGAGAAGAGCGGCCAGGGCCAGTTCGTCGGCGTGTCGCTGCTGCGCTCCGCGCTCACGATGCAGTCGGCGCGCATGGTGTGGGCCGAGGGCGAGCCCAAGGACGTGGGGCGCGACATGCGCTCGGGCGGCATCACGGGCATTCATCCGACGCGCGAGGGCCACCTCTACATCTCGGCCAACACGCCGCATTTCTGGCGCGCGCTGTGCGACAAGGTGGGCCTGCCCGAACTCGCGGCCGACGAGCGCTACGACTCGGTGCGCAAGCGCGCGCAGCATTTCGCCGAGATCGTGCCGCGCCTGCGCGAAGCGCTGGCCGCGCGCAGCGCGCTCGAATGGGAAGAACTGTTCGGCGAGGAAGTGCCCTGTGCCGCAGCCCGCACGGTCGAGGACATGTTCGACAACGAGCAGGTGCTGGCCGAAGACATGGTGGCGACCTTCCCGCATCCCACGCTCGGCACCTACCGCGGCTTCACCCGGCCGGTGCAGTTCGGCCGCACGCCCGGCCCCGAGCCCTTTGCGGCGCCCACGCTGGGGCAGCACACGGGGGCGGTGCTGGCGGCGCAGAAGGCTGCCGACGCGGCCGGCTGAGCACCGCGCATGCAGGCCGAATATCCCCACAGCAGCGGCAGCCGCAAGCCCGCCAGCACTGCACCGGAGGGCGCGTGCGATGCGCACATGCATGTCTACGACCGCCGCTTCGCGCTCCACGGATCGCCCGATGCCATGGTCGACCAGGCCACGGCCGCCGACTACCGCGTGGTTCAGCAACGCATCGGCACGCGGCGCACGGTCGTCGTGCAGCCGCGCGTGCACGGCACCGACAACAGCGTGACGCTCGATGCCATTCGCACGCTCGGTGCGGCGCATACCCGAGGCGTGGCCGTGGTCCGGCCCGACGTGAGCGATGCCGAGCTCGAGCGCCTGCATGCGGGCGGCATTCGCGGCATCCGCTTCACGCTCTATACGGCCGCCAACGCGGCGACCGGCTTCGAAATGGTCGAGCCGCTCGCGCAGCGCGTGCATGCGCTGGGCTGGCATGTGCAGCTGCACTGGAATGCGGACCAGATTGCCGAGCATGCAGCCCTGCTGGCACGGCTGCCCTGCACGATCGTGTTCGACCACCTTGCGCGGCTGCCGCTGGCCGGCGCAATGACGCATCCCGCCTTCGGCATCGTCAGCCGGCTGCGCGACAACGGCCGCACCTGGATCAAGCTGTCCGGTGCCTACCTCGACTCGAAGGCGGGCGCCGCAGGCGGCTATGCCGACACGACAGCCATCGCGCAGGCCTGGGTCCGGCAGGCCCCGGAGCGCGTGGTGTGGGGCAGCGACTGGCCGCACCCGACCGAGCCCGCGGCCGCCAAGCCCGACGACGCGCTTCTGTTCGACCTGCTGGGCCAATGGGTTCCCGACGAGGCCCGGCGCCGCCGCGTGCTCGTCGACAACCCCGCGCTGCTTTATGACTTTTCCTGAAACGACAAAGACCGAGACCACCGAATGACGAAGAAACGCATCCTGAAATCGATCGCCGCGCTGGCCGCCTGCGTGCCGCTGCTGGGCTGGGCCGCATGGCCCGAGAAGCCCATCCGCATGGTGGTGCCGTATGCCGCGGGCGGCGGCGCCGACAACACCGCGCGCGTCGTCGCGCAGCAGATGAGCATCGCGCTCGGCCAGCAGATCGTCATCGACAACCGGCCGGGCGCGGGCGGCGTGATCGGCGAGGACAACGTGGCCAAGGCGTCCGCCGACGGCTACACCGTGCTCTACGACGCCTCGGCGTTCTCGGTGAACCCGTCGCTGCGCAAGCTGCCTTTCGATGCGGGGAAAGACTTCATTCCGGTGTCGCTGGTGGCCACCGCGCCGCAGATCCTGGTCGTGCCCGCCACCGCGCCATACAGCACGGTGGCGCAGTTCCTGGACTTCGCGCGCAAGAACCCCGGCAAGCTGAGCTTTGCCTCGGCGGGCGGCGGCACCGGCTCGCACCTGGCCGGCGAGGCGCTGAACGAGCAGGCCAAGGTCAGCCTGATGCACGTGCCCTACAAGGGCGGCGCACCGGCGCTGACCGACGTGATGGGCGAGCAGGTCTCGGCCTACTTCGGCAACGTGGCGTCGACGCTCGGCTACGTGCAGTCGGGCAAGCTGCGCGCGCTGGCCGTGAGTTCCGCCAGGCGCGTGCCCGGCCTGCCCGATACGCCGACGCTCGCAGAGTCGGGCCTGGCGGGCTACAACGTGGTCGAGTGGAACGGCGTGTTTCTTCCCAAGGGCACGCCGCCCGACATCGTGCAGCGGCTCGGCAAGGCGGTGCAGGCGGCGGTCAACGAACCTCAGGTCAAGCAGAAGCTGCTGCAGCTCGGCCTGGAGCCCGCCGGCAGCACGCCGGAGGCCTTCGCGAAATTCGTGCAGAACGAGATGGGGCGCGTGGGTGCGCTGGTGAAGGCGCGCAACATCCGGGTCGATTGAGTCCGACCCCTTCATGCGGCCGGCCGCTCAGCCTGCGCAGGCAGTGATCGGCCCGGGGTACTCCATCTCCTGCATGACCCAGTCACGCCGTGCCGCGCCATAGCGTTGGCCGATCTCGCACAGCGTGCGGTCCAGCTGCGGCAACGGCTTCACCGACGAGGCGAGGGGCAGGCGGCCCGTCCCTTCGCGAGGCGGCTGCGCCAACAGCACCAGCCCGCTGCGCAGCCGGACCGGGCCCGAGGCCGAAGCCGCATCGACGCCGATGTGCCCGGTGCGCGTCCACGCATCGACCGCCAGCGCAAGGGCGACGTCGTCGGCGCCGTCCTGCACGTCCACGCGCCAGCGCTCGGCGCGCCAGAACGCGACCTTGTTGAGCAGGAAATCCACCCTGCGGCCGGTGTCCAGGTAGAACGGCGAACTGTCGTGCGCCGGCGTCCATGAGGCCACGCCGAGTTCCGTTGCAAGAGATCTGGCCTTCTCCTGCCCGCCGACCGCCTCCACCAGCGCCAGCATCGCCGGCACCGAGGCGGTGATGCCCGTGGTGGTGGCGACGCCGCGGTCCACCACGTAGCGCTGGTGCGGCACATAGCTGGCGCCGGCGTGGCGCGCGAGCAGCGTGCCGCGGTCGTACCAGTGGCCCGCGAAGCGGCGGCCGTCGAGCAGGCCGGCGCGGCCGACCACGCGTGCACCCGAGCAGACACCGATCACACGCGCACCGCGTGCCGCCTGCTGCTTGAGCCATGCCGCCACCTGGGGGTTGTCGTCGGCGATCATCGCCGGCACGATCACGTAGTCGGCGCCCGAAGGATGAAGCCGCTCGAATGCGGCGAAGTCCTGCGCGCCATCGACCTCGAGTGCGGGATACAGGCTCACGCGCCCCGCGTGCGGCGCCACGATCCGCACCTCGGCCACATCGGCACGCTGGAGCACCGCATGCGGCAGCAGCAGGTCCGTCATCTCGGTGCCCTCGTTCAGCGCAAGCACGGCCACCACGGGCCGGCCGGCGCGATGCGGCTTCAGGGCCTCGACAAAAGCCTGCTTCTCGCGCTCGCTGCGCGCCGCATCGGCCTGCGCGGGCGGCAGCGGCGGCGCGCCCCCCGTGCAGCCCGCTAGCGCAAAGGCTGCAATACTTGCACCGATCAGCGCTGCTATCGATCTCCACATGGCCGTTCCCCTGTCGACTTGATGACGATGCCCCGAGACTACGAATGCCCACCCTGACCCGCAAGGACGAAGTAACCGCGGTTTCTGCCAGCGACGTGGTGCTGGTGGTGTTCGACGGCGTCGAGGTGATCGACGTCGCCGGTCCTGCCAGCGTGTTCAGCAAGGCCGAGCAGATGCACCCCGGCCGCTACCGCCTGCACATCGCATCGCCGGCCGGCGGCACCGTGGCGACGAACGGCGGCCTGAGCTTTTCGGGCACCTGCAGCCTGCAGCAGCTGCCGGCGTCGATCGACACGCTGATCGTGGCGGGCGGCGACGAGCCGGCCGTGCGCGCGGCCATCCTCGAGCAGCACATCGGCGCCTGGCTCCGGCAGGTGGCGCCGCGCACGCGCCGCATGGCGAGCGTGTGCAGCGGCGCCTTCGCGCTGGCCGCGGCCGGCCTGCTGGACGGCCGCGAGGCCACCACGCACTGGCGCGTCTGCGACCAGCTGCAGGCGCTGCGGCCGCAGGTGCGGGTGCAGCGCGAGCGCATCTACGTGCACGACGGGCCGGTGTGGACCTCGGCCGGCGTCACCACCGGCATCGAGCTTGCGCTTGCGCTGGTCGAGGACGACCTCGGCCATGCGGTGTCGATGGAGATCGCCCGCACGCTGGCGCTGCCGATGCTGCGCGGCGGGGCGCAGCCGCAGCTGACACAGGCGCTCCAGGCGCAGGCCTCGGCCAGCCACCGGCTGCGCGAACTGGTGGCGTGGATCGGCACGCATCCGCAGGACGACCTGTCCGTCGAGGCGTTGGCCGAACGCGTGCAGATGAGCCCACGGAACTTCGCGCGCGCCTTCGCGGCCGAGACCGGCTGTACACCGGCGCGCTTTGTCGAACAGGTCCGCGTGGCCGCGGCCGCGCAGCTGCTGCGTCAGACGCGGTGGCCGCAGGACCGCATCGCGAGCCGCAGCGGCTTCCGCTCGGTGGACGCACTGCAGCGCGCCTTCGCGCGGCAGCACGGCCTCACGCCGCAAGCCTATCGAACCCATGACGACACCTGACCCTTCTTCTCTCGCACTGATCGACGACTGCTCCCGCGCTTCGCTCGAACTCCTGGAACGCAACCTCACGCCGCACGGCATCCTGGCCGCCACCCGCACCGAGGCGGCCGTGGCCCGGCGCTACACGCGCATCTTCGGGCGCGACGCGGCCATCTGCGTGATGGCCATGTGCGGCAGCGGCGTGCCCGCGCTGGAGCAGGGCGCCGTCGCCAGCCTCGACGCGCTGGCCGCGCAGCAGGCGGCCAACGGACAGATTCCCAAGTACGTCGACCCCGACGGCCAGGATGCCGACTTCTGGTACCTGGGCTGCATCGACGCCACGCTGTGGTGGCTGATCGCGGTGGACCACGTGCGCCGCCATGGCCAGGTCGGCGCCTCGCACTGGAGCGGCGCAGTGGCGCGCGCGATCGGCTGGCTGCTGGCGCAGGAGCACCAGCACTTCCGGCTGCTGCAGCAGAACGAGGCCAGCGACTGGGCCGACATCATGCCGCGCTCGGGCTATGTGCTCTACACCAACGCGCTCTGGTACGAGGTGAAGCGCCGCTTCGCGCTCGACGATGCGGAGGCGACGCAGCACCATTTCAACCACCTGTTCAATCCATTCCAACAGGACCTGCCCGAATACCACCGCGCCCGGCTGCTGCGGCACTATGCGCGCCGCGGGCGAGCCGATCCGGACCTGTACCTGAGCTTCGTCAACCTGTCCTTCGTCGGCGACGAGGGCGACGTGTTCGGCAACGTGCTGGCCATCCAGGGCGGGCTGGCCGATTCGGAGATGGCGAACCGCATCGTCCGCACCATTGCCGCGGCGCGCGCCTGCGAGCCGTACCCGGTGCGCGTGGTGCTGCATCCGCTGACGCGCGAGCATGCGCTGTGGCGGCCATACATGGCGCGCCACCAGCAGAACGTGGTGCACCAGTACCACAACGGCGGCATCTGGCCCTTCGTGGGCGGCTTCTGGGTGATGGCGCTGGCCCGCCTCGGACTGCACGACATGGCCTGGCCCGAGCTCGCGCGCCTTGCGCATGTGAACCAGCTCGGCGGCTGGCGCTTCACCGAGTGGTTCCATGGCCGCACGCTGGCGCCGATGGGCATGGCGGGCCAGAGCTGGAATGCCGCGGCCTTTTTGCTGGCCCGGCGCGCGCTGGAGGGCAGCGAGGCGGCCTGGTGATGCGTTGCGCTGCGGCCCGGTCGATCAGACCGTGAGCACGACCTTGCCGATGTGTCCGGCGCGCTCGAGGTAGTGGTGGGCCTGCACCACCTCGTCGAGCGCAAAGCGGCGGTCGATGCGCATCTGCAGGGCGCCGCTGGCCAGGCCCTCATTGACGAAGGCCAGCGCGCGGCCCAGCGCAGCTTCGTCGCGCGGCAAGCCCATGGTGGCCGAGCCGGTGAATTCCAGCACCGTGTAGACGTGGAAGCGCCAGCTCTTGCGGAACTGCGCGAGCACGGGGTAGCTGAACTCCGCGCCGCCGGAGAGCCCGTACAGCACGTACCAGCCGCGCTGTGCGACGGCATTGCCGAGCCGCTCGAGCTGCGGACCACCCACGCCGTCGTACACCAGGTCGGCGCCGCGGCCGCCGGTCAGCGCCAGCACGCGCTCCACCACGTCTTCGTCCTGCGTCACCACCACATGGGCTGCGCCCGCATCCAGCAATGCCTGGCGCTTGGCTGCCGTGCGCGTCGTGGCGATGGCGGGGAGGCCTGCCGCGCGCGCCATCTGCAGCGCCGCAATGCCCGTGCTGGATGACGCACCCGTCACCAGCACCGTCTGGCCGCGCTGCAGGCGGGCCATCTCGAACATCGGGAAGTAGCCCGTCAGGTAGGCCATGTAGGCACCGGCGGCCTGCTCGGCCGAGAGCTTGCCGGGGTGGCGCACCACATGCGAGGCGGGAAAAAGAATGCGCTCGCCATAGGTGGGATACAGGCCCTGGTTGGCTCCGGGCAACAGCGCGACGCGGTCGCCGATGTTCAGGCCCTCGACGCCCGCGCCTACCGCTTCGATGAGCCCGGCGGCCTCGTTGCCCAGGCCGGCCGGCAGGACCGGGTCCTCGATGTACAGGTTCTGGCGCCACAGTGCGTCGGCCCGGTTCAGGCCGATCGCCTGCACCGCGATGCGCACTTCGCCGGCGCCAGGCTCCGGCGTCGCGACCTGCTCGACCTTCAGAACATCGGCGCCGCCGAACCGGTGAAAGCGAACCATCCTGCCCATACGAAAATCTCCTTGGAAAAGCCGGCGGCCCCGGAATGAAGCGGCCGAAGGCATCAATCTAGAAGCCGCAGGGCCATCAAGGAAATCGATTCATACGATATTCACTATGCATGGAATCGATGACTTCAAGGCGCCTGGATGAAACCGATCGAACTCAGCCGGATTGACCTCAACCTGCTCACCGTGCTGGCGGCCCTCATGCGCGAGCGTCACGTCAGCCGGGCTGCGCAGCGGCTGCACCTGGGACAGCCGGCCGTGAGCCACGCGCTGGCGCGGCTGCGCGAGCTCACGGGCGATCCGCTGCTGGTGCGCCAGGGGCGGGTGATGGAGCCGACCGAACGGGCGCTGGCGCTGATGCAGGGACTGGGGCCGGCGCTCGACCAGATCGAGGCCACGTTCCGCGCGCAGGCGGACTTCGAGCCCGCGCGCGCCGCGCCGGTGTTTCGCATCGGGCTGACCGACGACCTGCAGATCGCGATGCTGCCGCGGCTGCTTCGCGCGCTCAGCGTGGAAGCACCCCGGGCCAGGCTCGTGACCCTGACGGTCTGCTACCGCAACGCCGCGCGCCATCTCGACGAGGGGAGGGTCAGCGCGGTCATGAGCTTCCTGAAGGACCTGCCGGCGGGCGCCAAGATACGAAAGGTCCGCACGGCGCGCTTTGCGCTGCTGCGTGCCGACACCGCAGCCGCAAGACTGACGCTCGACGACTATTGCCGGCGGCGGCATGTGCTCGTGACCTACGCGGGCGACCTGTGCGGCACCGTCGATGAAACATTGAACAGCCTTGGCCGGCAGCGCGAGGTGGCCTTCTCGGTGCCGCAGTTCGGCAGCCTGCCTGCCGTGCTCGCGGGCACCGAACTGCTGGCCACGGTGCCGGAGCATGTGGCGCAGGCACTGTCGGCGCAGGGCGGGCTTCGCTGCGAGGCGCTGCCGTTCGAGAGTCCTAGCTACCAGATCAAGCTGGCCTGGCGCGCCGTGACCGACAAGGACGCGGCGGAGACATGGCTGCGCAAGGCGATGTTGCGGGCCTTCAACGACTGATCTATCAGACCGCGGCCGCGCTTCATGGCGGCGGCTGCGAAAGAACCCATCCGGCCAGGGCCTTCGCCTCTTCATCGCTCAGCTGCGGCTGGCGCGGCATGATGACGCGCCCCCAGGTGCCCACGCTGCCGCCTCGGATCTTGCCGGCCAGCCGGGAGGGCGCCGCCGCGTCGCTGCGGTAGCGCTCGGCGATCTGCGCGAAGCCGGGTCCGACCTGCTTTCGGAGCATGCCGTGGCAGGCGAGGCAGCCGTGTTCACGGGCCAGTGCCTGTGCGCCGTCGACAGTGGCGGCGAATGCCGGAGCGGAAATCGACAACGAAGCCAGCAGCGCGAGCAATGGAAGTTTCCGCCCGTTGCTTGATGGCCGTTTTGAAATGAGAAGCATGGGCCCTATACGTTCTGGCGCATCTCCCGCGGGGCGGCTGCGCTTATGCTGTGCGGAATCACAACGCCGATTTTCCCACCATGACCGACTACCGCCCCGTCTTCGACCAGAGCTTCGGCAAGATCGCCGCCGAGCGCCTGCCCGAGCTGCTGCGCGCCATGCCCAAGGCCGAGCTGCACATGCATATCGAGGGCTCGCTCGAACCCGAGTTGATCTTCGCGCTCGCGCAGCGCAACGGCGTGGCCATACCGTACGCGAGCGTCGAAGAGCTGCGCCGCGCCTATGCCTTCACCAACCTGCAGAGCTTTCTCGACATCTACTACGCCGGCGCCAGCGTGCTGCTGAAAGAGCAGGACTTCTACGACATGGCCTGGGCCTACCTGGAGCGCGCCGAGGCCGACAACGTGGTGCGCACCGAGATGTTCTTCGACCCGCAGACGCACACCGCGCGCGGCGTGCCGATGGAGACGGTCGTCAACGGCCTGCACCGCGCGTGCACGGATGCAGAGGCGAAGCTCGGCGTGAGCGCGGCGCTCATCCTGTGCTTCCTGCGCCACCTGAGCGAGGAAGAAGCCTTCGAGACGCTGGAGCAGGCGCTGCCGTACCGCGACAAGTTCATTGGCGTGGGGCTCGATTCGAGCGAGGTCGGCCATCCGCCCGAGAAGTTCGCCCGCGTGTTCGCGCGCTGCCGCGAGCTGGGCTTCCACCTCGTCGCGCATGCGGGCGAGGAGGGCCCGCCGGCCTATGTGTGGAGCGCGCTCGACGTGCTGAAGGTCGAGCGCGTCGATCATGGCGTGCAAAGCGCCAAGGACCCGGCGCTGATGAAGCGGCTCGCGCAGGACCGCATCCCCCTCACCGTGTGCCCGCTGTCGAACCTCAAGCTCTGCGTGTTCCCCGACCTGGCGCAGCACAACCTCGGCGCGCTGCTCGACGCGGGGCTGGTCGCCACCGTCAATTCGGACGACCCGGCCTACTTCGGCGGCTACATGAACCAGAACTTCACGCAGACCTTCGCGGCCACCGGGCTCGGCGTGCAGCAGGCCTGGCAGCTCGCGGCCAACAGCTTCGAAGGCAGCTTCATCGACGCGGCCGCCAAGCGCGCCTACGTGGACCGGCTCAACGCCGTCTTCGCGGCCTTCTGATCGGCCGCGGCGGGCCGCGGCACCAGCAGCGGCATCGCCACCAGCGCGCAGGCGCTGGCCACGAGCCACACCAGCGGCCAGCCCTGCAGCGCCAGCAGGTGCGGGATCGAGAAGGGCGTGAGGAAGCACACCAGGAACACGCTGGTGTTCGCCATGCCAAGGGCGGTGCCCGCGCGGGCCGCACCGGCCAGCGTGGCCAGTTCCGTATAGGCCACGCCGTGCCATGCCGACACGCAGACGCCGCTGGCCGCCAGCAGCGCCACCAGTGCCATGCGCAGCGCTACCGAATCGGCCCCATGGGTGCCCGCCGCCAGCACCAGCGCCGCGAGCCCCGCGAACAGCAGCACGCTGAGGGCGCTGCAGGCGCGCAGGTAGGCGGGACGGTTGCGGCGGCGGTCGGTCCAGCGGCCGCTCCATACGCGCATCACCATCGCGCCGACCTGCACGAAGACCATCGTGGCCGTGATCGCCGCGAGGCCCGCATGGCCGAAATCGTGCAGGAACACCGTGCCGAAGGACAGCACCGCGAACTGCGGCGCGCACAGAAGGCCGATGCCGGCCGCAATGCGCCACACGCGGGCGTCGTGCAGCGGGCCGCTGGCTCCGGGCACCGAGGGCATTTCCGCGGTGCTGGCGCGCCGGGCCACCGGCGGCTCGTGCACCCAGGCCCAGCATGCGGCCGCGCCCAGCGCGCACAGCAGCGCGAGCAGGCCGTACAGCGCGGCAAAGCCGAAATGCAGCGTCACGAATGGCAGCACCAACGCGCCGATGCCGCCACCCAGCGGCACCGCGGTCTGGCGGATGCTCATGGCGAGCCCGCGCTCTCCGGCGTCGAACCATGTCATCAGCGCGCGGCCACTCGCGCCGTTGACGCTGCCTCCCAGCAGGCCGACCAGCAGCAGTCCGCCGCCGAGCCAACCCATGCCCGGAATGCGTGCGGCGCCAGGCACGGCCCACAGCGCCATCGCCACGAGCGCGACGGCCATGCTGCCCAGGCCCATGAGCAGCACCGGCCGGTCGCCCCAGCGGTCGGTCAGCAGGCCCCACGGCAGCTCGCTCATGGCGATGCCCAGGCCCATGAGGCCAAGCACGAGGCCGAGCGCGGCGTTGTCGAGCTGGTAGCCGGTGCGCATCAGCACAGCCGTCATCGGGATGCCGTTGATGGCCACGGAGAACGCCACGTTGGCGGCCACGCCCGCGGCCAGCACCTTCCAGCGGTGGTGCGGCGAATACGAAAGGGGGGAGTTCGAATGGATCATGTTGCGGCGCAGTGTCCGCCGTTGCAAAGCTTTTGAAAATCAGAAAATAATGAGTGAATCGTCCCAAAAATCAGGACGATCAACGAAGGGTGAATCCATGTCCCAGGTGATGTTCGATCTCGACGTGCTGCGCAGTTTTTCCACCGGCATCGCGCTTGGCAGCTATGCGCGCGCCGCCGACAGGCTGGGCCGCTCCACATCGGCCGTGAGCGCGCAATTGAAGAAGCTCGAGGCGCAGGCCGGCACCGCGCTGTTCCGCAAGGCCGGCCGCGGGCTGGAGCTCACCGACGCGGGCGAAACGCTGCTGGCCTACGCCCACCGCATGCTCGAACTCAACGCGGAAGCCGGCGCCGCCATGCGCGGTGCGGACCTGCAGGGCTGGGTGCGGCTCGGCCTGCAGGAAGACTTCGGCGAAACGCTGCTGCCCGCGGTGCTCGGCCGCTTTGCGCGCGCGCATCCCAAGGTGCGCATCGAGGCCTGCGTGGCGCGCAGCGCGGAACTGCGCGAACGGCTCGAGCTGCGGCAGCTCGACCTGGCCCTGGTGTGGGACACCGGCGAGCAGATGACGCCGCATGGCGAGCGCGTGGCGCGGCTGCCCCTGCAATGGATCGGCCCCAGGGCGCCCGATGCGCTCGACGCGGCCTGGTGGAAGGAGCGCGAACGCCGCCCGGGCGTGCGCAAGAGCCGGGAGCCGCTGCCGCTGGTGCTGCTCGATGCGCCATGCCCGCTGCGCGAGATCGTCGTTGCCGCGCTCGACCGCGCCGGCACGCCGTGGCGCCATGCGTTCACCAGCGCCAGCCTGGCCGCGCTGTGGGCCGCCACCTCGGCCGGCCTGGGCCTGTCGGTGCGCACGCCCTTCGGCCTGCCTGCGCATGTGCGTGCCATCGAGCGCACGGTCATCGGCCTGCCGGCGCTGCCGCAGATGTCGCTCATGCTCTATCGCGCGCAGCCCGCGGCCGAGGCGCCGGTGACCCGCCTTGCCACGCTGCTGCTGGAGGCGGTGCGCGAGCATGTGCAGGCGGAGCCCGCGCAGCTTCACTGAACCGCACCGGGCACAATCCCGTAGCCCTTGCGCCGTGCCGATGCATGAGAATCCGTCGCCGGAGACAAGACAAAAAAACGAGACACGGCATGACCACGCAGCAAAACTTCCTGCATCTCTGGGACGACAGGTTTCTCTACATCACGCCGGCGATCCAGTCGGGGCTCACGGCGCGCTCGTCGGCGACGCTGCTGGCGTCGGTCAGCGGCCATCCGTTCATGCTCGAGGCGGTCGATGGCACGCGCGTGCATTGCACCGCCGCGCTGGTGGCCCCGCATGTGTCGCGCCGGCTCGATGTCGATGGCTGCGGGCTGCTGTCGCTCAACCTCGATCCGGCATCGAGCGCCTACCGCATGCTCGCGCGCTGCATGGGCGGCCACGGCATCGAGCCGATCGATGCGCGCCGCTTCGGCAAGCTGCGCGACGACTTCGACCCGGCGCAGCGCGGGCTGCTCGGCGACGCCAGCCTGCAGTCGCTCAGCGCGAAGATGGTCGAGGCAATCACCGGATGCCCCGAGCTCGTGCCGCCGATCGACCGGCGCATCGAGCGCGTGCTGCAGGCCATCCGCGAACACGCGGGCCAGATCCCGCTGAAGAAACTCTCGGCCGTGGCCTGCCTCTCGCCCGACCGGCTGACGCATCTCTTCGCCGAGCAGGTGGGCGTGTCCGTCAAGCGCTATGCGTTGTGGACCAAGGTGCGGCGCACGGTGCAGCAGTTCACCGGCCACCGGCCGCTCACGGATGTGGCGCTGGTCAGCGGCTTCACCGATGCGGCGCACATGAGCCGCACCTTCCAGCGCTACTTCGGGCTGCCGCCGTCGTTTCTCGCGAGCCGGGTGCATGTGACGGCGGACGCGCAGGCGTCGCATGCGTGGGGCCACGCGACCGTCCACTGAACCGCCCGCACGACAGCGGCTGCGTTCAAGCCGCCGCCTGTCTCCATGCGTAGGCTCCAGGTTGCTCCATCAAGAGAGCATCAACCGGAGACATCCATGAGACAGACATCTTCGCGCGGCGCCATGCCGCCGTTCCTGCTCGCGTTGGCCACGGCAGCCGCGCTCACCGCCTGCGGTGGCGGAGGAGGCGGCAACGGGTTCTCGTTCCCGCCCGTCACCGGCAATCCGCCCGGCAACCCGCCGGCCGACAGCACCTACAAGGCCGAGATCCGCCGCACCGCCATGGGCGTGCCGCACATCAAGGCCGACACCTGGTCCGGCGCGGGCTACGGCTATGGCTACGCGCAGGCCGAGGACAACCTCTGCACCATGGCCGACTCGTTCCTCACCTACCGCGGCGAGCGTTCGCAGTACCTCGGCGGAGAGGCCCAGCTCGTGGCCGGCAGCACCATCGGCCGGCCGAAGAACATCGACTCCGACTTCTTCCACCGGCACGTGATCTCGGCCGACGTGCTCGAGAAGATGATTGCCGCACAGCCCGACAACCTGAAGCAGCTGGTCGAGGGCTTCGCCGCGGGCTACAACCGCTATGTGCGCGAGCTGAAGGCCGGCGGCGCGGCGCACGAGGCCTGCCGCAACGAGCCCTGGGTGAAGCCCGTCACGGCCGAGGACATCTACCGCCGCATGTACGCGGCCAATCTCGCGGGCGGCTACAGCAACTTCCTGCCGAACATCGCCAACGCGATCGCTCCGGCGCCGGCGGCGTCCACCAAGACCGCCGCGCGCGGCAGGCTCGACAAGAGCGCGCTGCAGCTCGCGAGAGCAGGCATGCGCATGCCCGGGCTGCAGGTGGGCGGGCACGAAGGCGTCGGCAGCAACATGATCGGCTTCGGCACCGCGGCCACCGGCGACGCAAGCCCGCTGCTCTTCGGCAACCCGCACTGGTACTGGCGCGGGCCCGACCGCTTCTACCAGGCGCAGCTCACGATCCCGGGCCAGCTCAACATCAGCGGCACCTCGTTCCTGGGCATTCCGGTGATCCTGATCGGCTTCAACGACAACATCGCGTGGAGCCACACGGTGTCGACCGCGCGCCGCTTCGGCTTCTTCGAACTCAAGCTCGCGGCGGGCGACCCGACCCGCTACATGCGCGATGGCAGCGCCGTGAAGATGCAGGCGCTGGAGATCACGGTCAAGGTGAAGCAGGCCGACGGCAGCGTGGCGCCGGTGACGCGCACGCTCTACAAGTCGGAGTACGGGCCGATGGTCAACCTGGCGCCGCTGAACGCCGCGCTGGCCTGGAGCCAGACCACGGCCTTCGCGATCCGCGACATCAACGGCGAGAACTACCGCACCTTCCGGAACTGGCTGCGCTGGAACCAGGCGAAGTCGCTCGACGAGTTCATCGCGATCCAGCGCGAGGAATCGGCCATTCCGTGGGTCAACACCGTGGCCGTGGGCCGCGGCGCGCCCAAGGCCTGGTATGCCGACATCGGCGCGATCCCCAATGTGTCGCCCACCCAGGTGGCGAGTTGCACGACGCCGCTGGGTGCGGCGATCGGCGCCTCGCTGCCGCGCGTGCCGGTCTTCGATGGCTCGAAGAGCGAATGCGACTGGCAGACCGATGCCGATTCCGCGCAGCGGGGCGCGATCGGCCCGGCCCGCATGCCCAGCCTGATGCGCGACGACTACGTGGCCAACATGAACGACAGCTACTGGCTCGCGAACCCCAAGGCACCGATGACCGGCTACCCGGCCATCATGGGGCCTGCGGGAACCGAACCGGTCACCTTCCGCACACGCCTGGGCAACCTGCTGGCACAGGGGCGCATCGACGGCGCCGATGCGTACGGCGCCAAGGGGGCCACGGCCGACACCGTCAAGCGGATGGTGCTCGACAGCCGCGTGCTGACGGCCGAGCTGTTCAAGGACCAGGCGCTGGCCATGGTGTGCGCGACGCCGACGATCAACGTCGCGGCCGATCCGCAGGGCGGCGCAGCCATCGGACGCGACGTGGACACCGGTCCGGCCTGCGCGGCACTCCAGGCCTGGGACAACACCGGCACAAGCGGGGCGCGCGGCGCGCACATCTGGGACGAGTTCTGGAACCGCGCATCGTTGCAGTCCGCGGCCACGCTCTACAGCGTGCCCTTCAGCGCGAGCGACCCGATCCACACGCCGCGCGACCTGAAGCCCGGTGCGCAAGCCGCGCTGCAGCAGGCCTTCGGCGCGGCCATCGCGCGCGTGGAAGCCAGCGGCTTCGCGCTCGATGCGAAGCGCGGCGACTACCTGTTCGCCACGCGCGGTGGCCAGAAGATCCCGCTGTACGGCGGCTGCGGCGGGCCGGGCTACTTCACCATCGCCTGCTCGGAGAACCGGCTCGACAAGGGCGGCTACACGATGGACGGCAACCCCAACGGCAACAGCTACATGCAGATCGTGCGCTTCCCCGAGGGCGGCGTCGAGGCGCATACCTTCCTCACGTTCTCGCTGTCGGACGACCCGGCCTCGGCGCACAGCGCCGACTACACGCGCGCCTACAGCGCGGGGCAGTGGCTCAAGGTACCGTTCTCCGAAGCCGAGATCAAGGCCGATGCGGCCTACCGCAGCGCGGTCGTCAGCGAGTAGCCGGCGCGGGCCGGTCGGCCTGAAAACCGCCGACTAAAATCCGCACCCCGCAGCCGGGCGTCTCGGCCGGTTGCGGGTTTTTGCTTTTCCGGGGCCATGTAGAGGAACACCATGTACAAAAACCTCGCGGGCCGCGCCGTTCTGGCGTGGGCAGCCGCCTGTTTTCTGTCTCCCGCCTTGTCGCAACCGCAGGCTCCGAAAGAGCCGCTGAAGATCGGCTTCGTCTACGTCACGCCGGTCACCGATGCCGGCTGGGTGCGCCAGCACGAAGAGGGCCGCAAGGCCGTCGAGGCCGCACTTGGCGGCAAGGTCAGGACCACCTTCGTCGAGAACGTGCCAGAGGGCGCCGACGCCGAGCGCGTGATCCGCGACCTCGCACAGCAGGGGCACCGGCTGATCTTCACGCCCAGCTTCGGCTACATGGAGCCCACGCTCAAGGTGGCGCGCGATTTCCCCGACGTGAAGTTCGAATCGATCACCGGCTACAAGGCCGCGCCCAACGTCGCCACCGCCAATGCGCGCTACTACGAAGGCCGCTATCTCGCGGGCATCGCGGCCGGCCGCATGACGAAGACGAACGTTGCGGGCTATGTGGCGGGCTTTCCGATTCCCGAGGTGCTGCAGGGCATCAACGCTTTCACGCTCGGCATGCGCTCGGTGAACCCGGATGCCAAGGTGGCCGTGGTGTGGCTCAACGAGTGGTTCGATCCGCCGAAGGAGCGCGACGCGGCCATGGCGCTGTTCAACCAGAACGCCGACGTCATCGCCTTCCACACCGGTTCCACGGCCGTCATGGCCGCGGCGCAGGAACGCGGCAAGATGGCCGTGGCCTACCACTCCGACATGCGCAGGATCGCGCCCGACGCGCAGATCGTCGCCGTCACGCACCAGTGGGGCGGCTACTACACCGAGCGTGCGCGGGCCGTGCTCGAAGGCAACTGGAAGAGCGGCAACGTGTGGGGCGGCGTGAAGGAGGGAATGATCCGCGTCGGCGACTTCGGCACCAAGGTGCCCAAGGCCGTGCAGCAGGAAGTTTTGGCGCGGCAGAAGGACATCGCGGAAGGCAGGCTGCAGCCGTTCCGCGCGGTGGGCGGCGACGTGCGCGACAACGAAGGCCGCACCGTCATCGCCAAGGGTGCGCAGCTGAACGACGAGCAGATCCTCAAGATGAACTGGCTGGTCGAGGGCGTGCAGGGGCGTGTGGGGCGCTAACCGGCCGGCGTTTGCCGAGTGGCTTTGCCATATAGCATTCATACGCACATGGAAATTGCGGCGCCGCGGCGCTGGATTACCCTCGGAAGTCACGATGAAAAAAGCCTACCGCGCCTCCCTCCTGCGATTCGACGACGCCGGACGGCCCGTTTTCGATGAAGACGGCCTGCTGGTCGTCGCGCCCGACAGCGCCGGCCGCCAGCGCGTGCTCGACGCCGGCAGCCATGCCGCCGTGTCGCCGCGCCACCCCGATGCCGAGCTGAGCCATCTGCCAGGCCGCATCCTCGCGCCGGGCTTCGTGGACATGCACATCCACTTTCCGCAGACCGACATCATCGGCTCGCCCTCGCCGGGGCTCCTGCCCTGGCTCGAGAACTACACCTTCCCGGCGGAAGCGAGGTTTGCCGACCCGACGCATTCGAACGAAGTGGCCGACGTGTTCTTCGGCGAGCTGCTGCGCAACGGCGTCACCACCGCGCTGGCCTTCGCGACTTCGCACGTGGCCTCGGTCGATGCCTTCTTCGAGGGCGCCCAGCGCCGCGGCTTGCGCATGATCAGCGGCAAGGTGCTGCAGGACCGGCATTCGCCCGACGGCGTGCGCGATGAAACCGAGCAGAGCCTCGTCGATTCCGAGGCGCTGATCCGCAAGTGGCACGACACCGGCCGGCTGGGCTACGCCATCACCCCGCGCTTCGCGCCCGCGAGCACCGACGCCCAGATGCGCGGCGCGGGCGAGCTGGCTGCAAAGTATCCCGGCACCTGGATCCAGTCGCACGTGGCCGAGAACCGCGACGAGGTGGCGTGGGTGCGCGAGCTTTATCCCGAGGCGCGCTCCTACCTCGACGTGTACGCCGGCTTCGGGCTGATGCGCGAGCGCGCCGTGTATGCGCACTGCATCTACCTGGACGACACCGACCGCGCGCTGCTGCGCGACACGAAGACGGCCGCGGCCGTGAGCCCGACCAGCAACCTGTTCCTGGGCAGCGGCTTCTTCGACTTCGGCGCGGCCGACCGCGTGGGCTACCCCTACGGCCTGGCCAGCGACGTGGGCGGCGGCACCAGCTTCAGCCCCTTCCACACGATGATGGCGGCCTATTACGTGGGCCGCGAAGGGCAGACCAAGGCCGGCCTGAGCATCGCGCCTTCCGAACTCTGGTGGCGCCACACCGGCGGCGCGGCGCGCGCGCTGGGGCTGGGTGGCGTGGTCGGCAACCTGCAGCCCGGCTGCGAGGCCGACTTCCTGGTGCTCAACCCGCAGGCCACGCCCCTGCTGGCGCGCAAGGCCGCGCGCGCGAACAGCCTCGAGGAGCTGCTGTTCGCGATGATCGTGCTGGGCGACGACCGTCTGGTGGAGCGCACGGTGATCTCGCAGGCGGGATAGCCGCAAGCTCGCCGCAGGGCCGGGGCATGGCGCATGCCACAATTCGCGCCATTCCTCCCCGCAGCAGCATCAGCGACCGCATATGAGCATCAAGAGCGACAAATGGATCCGGCGCATGGCCGAGCAGAACGGCATGATCGAGCCCTTCGAGCCCGGACAGGTGCGCGAGGCCGCCGGCCACAAGATCATCAGCTATGGCACCTCGAGCTACGGCTACGACATCCGGTGCGCGCCTGAATTCAAGGTTTTCACCAACATCCACAGCACCGTGGTCGACCCGAAGAACTTCGACGAGAAGAGCTTCGTCGACATGCACGGCGACTACTGCATCATTCCGCCCAACAGCTTCGCGCTGGCGCGCACGGTCGAGTACTTCCGCATTCCGCGCAACGTGCTCACCATCTGCCTGGGCAAGAGCACCTATGCGCGCTGCGGCATCATCGTCAACGTGACGCCCTTCGAGCCCGAATGGGAGGGCTACGTGACGCTCGAATTCAGCAACACCACGCCGCTGCCCGCCAAGATCTATGCGGGCGAGGGCTGCGCGCAGGTGCTGTTCTTCGAGAGCGACGAAGTCTGCGAAACCAGCTACAAGGACCGCGGCGGCAAGTACCAGGGACAGCGCGGCGTCACGCTGCCCAAGACCTGATCCGCGCATTCTGACCGCCGGTTACGCAGCCGGCGGCCGGGCCAAGTACCATCCAGAGGCGATCCGGCAAAACCCTGCAAGGCCGGCAAGGAGACTGCGATGAGATGGGAAGGCAATGAACAATCCGAGAACGTCGAGGACCGCCGCGGTGAAGACGGCGGCGGCGGTGGCGGCGGCTTCATCGGCGGGCGCAGCATCGGCATCGGCACCATTGCCGTCGCGCTGATCGCGGGCTGGATCTTCGGCATCAATCCGCTGACCGTGCTCAGCCTGCTGAGCGGCGGCGGTGGCGAGCAGGTCCAGGTGCAGCAGCAGCATCAAGGCCCCGCGCCCAAGCCGCCTTCGAATGACCGCGAGGCGGCCTTCGTCTCGACCGTGCTGCGCAACACCGAGGTGGTCTGGACGGACATCTTCCGGCAGAACGGCGGCAGCTACCAGCCGCCGCGGCTCGTGCTGTTCCGCGGCGCCACGCCCACGGCATGCGGCACCGGCCAGGCGGCCATGGGGCCGTTCTACTGCCCCGGCGACAAGAAGGTCTACATCGACCTCGGCTTCTACGACACGCTCAAGAACCAGCTCGGCGCGCCCGGCGAATTCGCGCAGGCCTACGTCATCGCGCACGAGGTCGGCCACCACGTGCAGGACGAGCTCGGCGTGACCGCCAAGGTCGACGGCATGCGCGGGCGGCTGAGCCAGTCGCAGAACAACGCCCTGAGCGTTCGCGTCGAACTGCAGGCCGACTGCTTCGCCGGCATCTGGGCGCACCATTCGCAGGAGTCGAAGAAGTGGCTCGACCCGGGCGACATCGAGGCCGCGATGAATGCCGCGCAGAAGATCGGCGACGACGCGCTGCAGCGTTCCGCGGGCCGCGCGGTGGTGCCCGACAGCTTCACCCACGGATCGAGCGCGCAGCGCCAGCGCTGGTTCGGCGCGGGCTACCAAAGCGGCGACGTCAAGTCCTGCGACACCTTCAATGCACGCAATCTTTGAGCCTCTAGGTCTTCAAAGGCGCGTGGATATTAGGCAGGTTGCTACAAAATAAGTAGCAATGCGGCCGGCGCGGAGTTTGTCGCGCCGCTGTCACTGCCATTTTTTGCGGCAGTGCGACAATAGAAGGCTTAATGACAAGCTCCTTCTCCAATCTATCGCTGGCGGAACCGCTGGCGCGCGCCGTAGCCGAAATGGGCTACGAGACCATGACTCCCATCCAGGAGCAGGCCATTCCGGTCGTGCTTTCGGGGCAGGACGTGATGGGAGCCGCGCAGACCGGCACCGGCAAGACCGCGGCGTTCTCGCTGCCGCTGCTGCAGCGCATGCTCAAGCACGAGAACGCCTCCACCTCGCCCGCGCGGCATCCGGTGCGTGCGCTGGTGCTGCTGCCCACGCGCGAACTGGCCGACCAGGTGGCCCAGCAGGTCAAGCTGTATGCCAAGTACACCAACCTGCGCAGCACGGTGGTGTTCGGCGGCATCGACATGAAGCCTCAGACGCTCGAGCTCAAGAAGGGCGTTGAAGTGCTGGTGGCCACGCCGGGCCGGCTGCTCGATCACATCGAGGCCAAGAACGCCGTGCTGAACCAGGTCGAGTACGTGGTGCTCGACGAGGCCGACCGCATGCTCGACATCGGCTTCCTGCCCGACCTGCAGCGCATCCTGAGCTACCTGCCCAAGCAGCGCACCACGCTCCTGTTCTCGGCCACCTTCTCGCCCGAGATCAAGCGGCTTGCAAACAGCTACCTGCAGAACCCCGTCACCATCGAGGTGGCGCGGCCGAACGAAACGGCCTCCACGGTCGAGCAGCATTTCTACAGCGTGATTGACGACGACAAGCGCCGCGCGCTCAAGCAGATCGTGAAGCAGCGCGGCATCACGCAGGCTTTCGTGTTCGTCAACAGCAAGCTCGGCTGCGCACGCCTGGCGCGTTCGCTCGAGCGCGACGGCCTTCGCACCACCGCGCTGCACGGCGACAAGAGCCAGGACGAGCGGCTGAAGGCGCTCGCCTCGTTCAAGGCCGGTGAGGTCGACCTGCTGGTGTGCACCGACGTCGCGGCCCGCGGCCTCGACATCAAGGACGTGCCCGCGGTCTTCAACTTCGACATTCCGTTCAATGCCGAAGACTACGTGCACCGCATCGGCCGCACCGGCCGCGCCGGCGCCTCGGGCCTGGCCGTGAGCTTTGCGAGCGGTGGCAACGACGCGCGCCTGGTGGCCGACATCGAGAAGCTGATCAAGAAGAAGATCGAGCTCGAACCCGTCGAATTCGAGGAAGACCGTCCGCGCGGCCGCATCAACGACGGACGCCGCCACTGGCGCGAAGAAGGCGAAGCCGGCGATGCGCGCGACGTGCTCGACCAGCCACGCGAGCGCCGCGAGGCCGAAGTCCGCCGCGGCGGCGGACGTCCGCACCGCGCACCCTCCGCGCCGCGCGATCCGTTCTTCGACAAGCCCTACGAGCCAGGCCAGGCCGACGCCACGCCGGCCTGGGAAGCCGCCGCCAAGGCGGCGCCTTCACGCGGCATCTCGAGCAACATCAAGACCAAGCGCAAGGTCGCGGCCCTCTTCAAGAGCGCCGAAACCAGCTGATTCCCCCCGCTGGGCTACCTCCATCCGCGGTGCCAGCCGTAGCGGGGGTGGTACCAGCCATACCCGTAGCGCGGGTGGTAGTTCCAGACGAAACCCACGCCCGGCGACACATAGGTCGGGGCCACGTAGGCGACGCCGGGTGGCGCTGTGTAAACAGGTTGCGCCGGCGCGACCACGCAGCCGGTCAGGATGGCCGCCAGCGCGGCGGCCGAAAGGGCGAGAACAGGCAGTCTCATGGCGATGCTCCTGGGACGAGTTGATCGTTATTCCCAGAAAACGCCCCGCGCCACCGGCGGATGACCTGCTTTACCCTCGCGAAATAATGTGACCGGCCGGTTGCAAGCCGGGGCGGCGCGCCGCGCCTCAGATCACGTGGAAATGGTGCGTTCCGTCGCGCGCCAGCTGCGCCACAAGGCCGTATTCCCAGTCCAGGTAGGCCTGCATGGCCTCCGCCGGCGCATCCGTGCCTTCATAGGGCCGGCGGTAGCGGTCGGTGCGCGGCGTCCCGAGCCGCGTCTCGCCCGATTCGGCTTCGAGGCCTGCCGCAAACCATGCCGCGTTGCCACCGGCCAGCACCAGCACTTCGACGTCGCGCTGGCCGCGCGCATCGAGCAGCAGGCGCAGGTCGGCCGCGGCGTAGCGTGCGAGCAGGCTGCTGCCGCAGGTCAGCACATAGCGTTGCGATGCAGGAATGGCCGCATCGATCGCACCCGCGAGCTGCGCGCGGATCGCATACCAGGCGCCGGGGATGTGGCGCTTCACATAGTTGGCGCTGGTGGTCACGTCGATCACCGCCGTGCCGCTCTGCTGCTTCAGCAGGGCCGCCAGCTCGCTTGGCGAGATCTCTCCCACGATGGCCGCGGCGGGCGGAAAGGCGGGCGGAAAGGCGGGCGACGGCGCGGCCGTCTCGGCGAAGGCCGAAGCGGCAGGCACCGTGTCGAGCACGTAGGCCTCCCACCCCATCTGCGCGAGCCAGGATGCGCTCATCGAGGCCCGCACGCCATCGTCGTCGGCCAGCACGATGCGCGCGCCGCGCACCGGCACCTGGTGATCGGTTTCCTGTACCAGCTGCCCGCCGGGCGCGCTCGCAAAGCCGGGCAGGTGGCCGGCCTCGTATTCCTCGGGCGTGCGCACGTCGAAGCGGTACACGGTGCGCCCCGGGGCTTCCAGCGCGTGCAGCGCATCGAGCGCGATGCGGCGCACGCCGGCCTTGTCCGCCACGCGCCGCGCGTCGGCCTGGGCCTGCGCGCGATGCGCATCGGACACCGCGGCCGGCGCCTTTCGATCCGCCCCATGGTCGAGCACCTGCCCCGCGAGCTTCCAGCCGATGGTGCCGTTGCGCAGTGCCGCCACCGGGTTCGGAATGCCCGCATTCACCAGCGACTGCGTGCCGATGATGCTGCGGGTGCGGCCCGCGCAATTGACGATCACCTGGGTCGACGGATCGGGTGCGAGCTCGCGCACGCGCAGCACCAGTTCGGCCCCGGGCACGCTGGTGGCCGAGGGAATGCTCATGGTCTGGTATTCGTCGAAGCGGCGCGCGTCGAGCACCACCACGTCGGCCTTGCCGTCGACCAGCGCCTTCACCTCGGGCGCGGAGAGCGAGGGCGTCTGCCGCTCGTGTTCGACCAGTTCGCCGAAGGACTTGCTCGGCACGTTCACGTCGCGGAACAGCTCGCCGCCGGCCGCGCGCCAGCCCTCGAGGCCGCCTTCGAGCAGGTGCAGGTTCGTGTAGCCCAGCGAGGCCAGCGTGCGCGCGGCGAGCGGCGCCAGGTCGATGCCGCCATGCGCGCCGTACAGCACGATGAAGGTGTCCCGCCGCGGAATGCGCCGCCATGCCTCGATCTCGATGCGCGAGAGTGGCAGGTTGGCGGCCCACAGCGGATGCTCCTGCGCGAAGGGGTCTTCCTCGCGCACGTCGAGCAGCGCGGTTTCCTCGCGTGCGAGCAGGCGTGCGCGCACGGCGGCGAAGGGCAGCAGGGGGAAGGCAATGGTCGTCATGCGGATGTCGTGGTCGATCTGAGTTCGGCTGAGCGGTCCCACAGGTTGGGCAGCAGCGTGTTGGAGTAGCCCGAGACGAATGGCTTGCGCCCGCCTTCGGCCGGGTAAGTATGCCGCCGCACGGCGCCGATGTTGGCGCCGTACACGTGGATGCTGATCGATACGCGGCCTGCATGCGCGTTGTGCACGCGATGCAGGTCGCCGATGGCGGGCGACACGGCCTCCACGTCGCCGGCGCCCAGCCGCACCGCTTCGCCTTGCGGCCGTGCCCGGCCGTCGCTGCCGACGGCATAGCCCTGGCTGTATTCGGCGCCGCGCAGCATGCCGATCAGACCCCATACGGTGTGGTCGTGCACCGGCGTGGCCTGGCCCGGTCCCCAGACAAAACTCACAACCGAGAAGCGCTCGGTGCTGTCGGCATGCAGCAGGAACTGCTGGTAGCGCGACGGGTCGGGCTGGGCGAAGGCGTCGGGCAGCCAGTCGTCCTGCGCCACCAGCGTTCGAAGCAGGGCGCCGCCTTCGGAAAGAATGCGCGGCTCCTCGGGGCCGCTGTCGAGCAGGCGGCCGAACGCGGTGACGAATTCGCGCAGCGGCGCGATGGCCGAGGTGCCGCTCATGCGGGGCGCTTCCACAGCTGCGCATCGGTGATGGCGCGCACGTCCACCCGCAGCGGCAGGATGCCGTCGCGCGCCGAGCGGTCGGCCACCGTCTGCAGTGCGGCGATGTCGGCCTCGGTCACAGGCCGGCCCGTGACCGAGGCGCGCGCCGTGATGATGCGCGCCGATTCGATCGGCAGGCGCGTGAGCTGGCTGTAGGCCTGCGCATAGGCCTCGGGGTTGGCCAGCGCCCATTCGCCTGCGCGCGCCAGCCGGTCCAGAAACTGCACGATGGCGGCGCGCTTGGCGGGATCGGCCAGCGACGGCTCGCTCGCGGTGATGAAGCCCAGCGCCGTGTTGATGCCGCGTCCGTCGCGCAGGATGCGCCCGCCCTGCTGCAGCGCGATCGTGTAGTAGGGATCGAAGACGGCCCAGGCATCGATCTGCTTCGAGGCGAAGGCCGCGGCCGCATCGGTCGGCAGCACGAACTTCACCGTGACCTCGTCGCGCCGCACACCGGCTTCCTCGAGCGCGCCGTAGAGCTGGTATTGCGAGATGCTGCCGCGCGCGGACGACACGATCACGGTCTTGCCGCGCAGATCGGCCACCTTGCGCAACGGCGAATCGGGCTGCACCACGATGCCCAGGGCATCGGCCTTGCCAACGCGCGTGGCGACGATCTTCAGCGGCGTCCGGCCGACCGCCGCGGCAAGCACCGGCAGGTCGCCGGCCACGGCGGTGTCGACGGCCGCGCTGCGTTGCGCCTCGAACAGTGGCGCCGCGCCCTGGAAGTTGGCCCAGCGGTACGCAAAGAGCGCATCCTCGAGCGCCTTCGAGGCCTCGAACAGAGCGCGCAGGCCGCCGGCCTGGTCGCCGAGCACCAGCGTGGTTTGCGGTTGCGCCCATACGCGCAGCGGTCCGGCCGCGGCAAGCGAGAGTGCCGCGCCCTGCTTGAGCCAGCGGCGGCGCGAGGCCTTGGAGAACGGCAGATTGGTCATGCGGCAGCTCCCTCGGACAGCAGCGCACGCCTGCCCGCCACGACCAGGATCGCGTCGTTCTGCGGCGTGTGGATGCGGCTGCACAGCACGTCGCGGTAGTGCCGCTCGAGCGGGTTCTGCCGCGCGAGGCCGTGGTTGCCGCTGAGCTGCAGCGCGAGTTCGACCGCGCGGATCGCATTGCCCGTCACGGTGTACTTGAGCAGGCCGCTGTCGGTGGCCGGCGGTGCACGGCCTTCGTCCACGGCATGCGCGGCCTCGTCGAGCAGCACGCGGTTGGTACGAAGCAGCGCCTCGATTTCTCCCGCATGCTCCTGCACGCGCGCAAGGCTCGCGAGCGGCGCGCCCAGGCTGCCGGGGGAACGACGGTTCAGGAAGTCCACCAGCCAGCCACGCGCAGCCTGCGCCACGGCGTCGTAGAGGCTGCCGAGCAGCACCGTCATCCAGGCCTGCTGCGCGGCGTGGGCATCGATGTCGGTCTGGCTGCCGGCGTCGGGCGCCCAGTCGGCCGGTGCACGCAGGTCGACCGCATGGTCGAGCTCGATGGCCACGTTCTCGAACACCACTTCGTGGCTGCCCGAAGCGCGCAGGCCCAGATGGTCCCAGCTCGCGATCACGCGCACGCCGGGCGCATCGCGCGGCACCAGGAACACGCCGGTGCGCGGCGCGGCTTCGTCGGTGCGGGCCCACACGGCGAGCCAGGAGAGGCCTTCGATGCCCGTCGTGTAGAGCTTGTGGCCGTCGATCCTCCAGCCGCTGCCTTCGCGGCGCGCGACGGTTGCGGGCAGCCCGCCGCGCGCGGGCGAGCCGAGCGCGGGCTCCACGCGCAGCGCATTGATGAGCGCGCCGCGTTCCACCGCACTGCGCAGCACCCGTTCGCGCAGGTGCGGCGGCCAGCGGCTGTCGCTGCGCGCGAGTGCATGGTGCTGCAGGTAGGTCATCGTGAGGATCAGCGCGGTCGCCGGCTCGCCGCGCGCCACGGCCGCAATCACGCGGCGTGCCGTGGCCAGCGTGGCGCCGCCGCCGCCGTGCGCCGCGGGCGCCACCAGGCCGATGAGCCCATGCGACTGCAAGGCCGCGAAGTTCGGATGCGGAAAGGCGCCGCTGCGGTCGTGGTCGGCCGCGGTGGCGGTGAACTGCGCCGACAGATGCGCGAGCAATGCGGCATCGACGGTGGCAGGCGCGGGGTCTTCATTCGTGGCCGGCGGGCGGCGCAAGGGGAGTGCACTCATGGCTGCGCACAGTACCGGGACCGCGCCACACCGGAAACGACGCATCCCGCATATGCAAACTCGTTTTTCTGCGTTCGCTTTTTCCGGCTGCCTCGGTACGGTCCGGTGCATGACATCTGACTTCCCGATCGACAGGCGCCGCCTGCTGCAGGCCGCCGCAGGCTGGAGTGCCCTGGGCGCGGCGCGGGCTGCGGCACCGGCGCGCGACCTTTCCGGCGTGACCTTGCGCGTCGGCACCTACAAGGGCCTCTGGCGGCCGCTGCTGCAGGCTTCCGGCCAGGCCAACACGCCCTACAGGATCGACTGGCGCGAGCTCAACAACGGCGTGCTGCACATCGAGGCCATCAACGGCGATGCGCTCGACCTGGGCTCGGGCAGCGAAATTCCACCGGTGTTCGCGGCGCGGCAGAAATCCAGTGTGAAGCTGGTGGCCGTGACGCATGAGGACCTCAACAACCAGGCCACGCTGGCACGCAAGGATTCGCCGATCCGCCGCATTGCCGACTTCAAGGGCAAGCGCGTGGGCTATGTGCGCGCCACCACCTCGCACTATTACCTGGCCCGGCAGCTGGCCGAGGCGGGCCTGTCGTTCAGCGACATCCAGGCCGTGAGTCTCACGCCTTCGGACGGCCTCTCGGCCTTCGCGCGCGGCGATCTCGATGCCTGGGCCATCTACGGCTACAACGGCCAGATCGCGCGCATCCAGTACGGCGCGCGCACCATCAAGACCGGCGTGGGCTACCTGTCGGGCAACTTCCCGATCTACGCCAACCCGCGCGCGCTGGACGACGAACTGCGCCGCGCGGCATTGAGCGACCTGCTGCAGCGTCTGCAGCGCGCCTTCGCATGGATCAACGGCAACTTCCTGGCCTATGCGCGTGCGCAATCGGCCGAGACGCGCGTGCCGGTCGGCGACCTGGTCGAACTCTTCAACGGCCGCAGCGGCGACTACAGCCTCGGCCCCGTCACCGACGCCGTGGTGCGCAGCCACCAGCAGGTGGCCGACACCTTCCTGAAGATCGGCGTGCTCGACGGCCCGGCCGACGTGACGCCCCTGTGGGACCGCAGCTTCGAGAGCGTGCTGCGCCCGCCTGCCGCTTGACCCACCACGCATCCATTCTGAAAACACGAGGACACCATGAGCCAGAACGACGTTGAATTCATCGGCATGATCCAGGGCCAGAAGGTCTCGGAGATCCACGCCGCCAAGGGCCCGGCCATCGACCGCGACTACGTGCGCGCCTTCGCCCAGGCGCACGAGAACGCCGGCTTCGACCGCGTGCTGGTGCCGCACCATTCGACCGGCCCCGATGCCACGCTCACCGTGGCCTACGCCGCCTCGGTCACCGAGCGCATCCACTTCATGCTTGCGCACCGCCCGGGCTTCGTCGCACCCACGCTGGCGGCGCGGCAGTTCGCTTCGCTCGACCAGTTCAGCGGCGGCCGGCTCGCGGTGCACTACATCTCGGGCGGCTCCGACGAGGAACAGCGCCGCGACGGCGACTGGCTCGGCCACGACCAGCGCTATGCACGCACCGACGAATACCTCGACGTGCTGCACAAGGTGTGGACCGCCGACAAGCCCTTCGACCACGAAGGCGCGCACTACCGCTTCCAGAACGCCTTCTCCGAAGTGAAGCCGGTGCAGACGCGCAATGGCAGGCCGCATGTGCCGGTGTATTTTGGCGGTGCTTCGGAGGCGGCGATTCCGGTGGCCGGCAAGTACGCCGACGTGTATGCGCTGTGGGGCGAGTCGCTCGACCAGGCGCGCGAACTCACAGCGCGCGTGCGCGCCGAAGCCGCCAAGCATGGGCGCAGCGTGCGCTTCTCGGTCTCGTTCCGCCCGATCCTCGCGCAGACCGAAGAGGCCGCGTGGGCACGGGCCGACAGCATCCTGGCCGAGACCCGGCGCCTGCGCGTGGTGCAGGGCTACAACCGCGGCGGACCGCAGCAAAGCGAAGGTGCGAAGCGCCTGCTCGCCGCGGCGGAGAAGGGCACGCGGCTCGACAAGCGCCTGTGGACGGCGGTGGCGCAGGAGATCGGCGGCCGCTCCAACAGCACGGCGCTGGTCGGCACGCCCGAGCAGGTGGCCGATGCGCTGCTCGACTACTACGACCTGGGCGTGACCACCTTCCTGATCCGCGGCTTCGATCCGCTGGAAGACGCGATCGACTACGGCCGCGAGCTGATTCCGCGCACGCGCGAGCTGGTGGCGCAGCGCGCGGCTTTGGCTCGCAAAGCGGCGTGACCTGACTTTCTCCCTCCCCTTTCGGGGGAGGGCAGGGGTGGGGGCTCGCGGCCTCGACCACTGCCACTGCATTGGAAGCCGTCGTGCCCCCATCCCAGCCTTCCCCCGGAAGGGGAAGGAGCAACACCCGATACCCAGGAAATCTTCCATGAATGCCGTTCTTTCCATCGACCGCCACGCGGCCCAGCCGCTCAAGCTCAACCCTCACCCGCAGCAGAAATACTGGTTCGACCCGATCCCGCCGCGCACCAGCGTGCAGGCCGAGCGCCGCCACCGGCAGGAGCGTCTCGCAGGTGCATTCCGCCTGTTCGCGCGCTTCGGTTTCGCCCAAGGCCTCGCGGGCCACATCACTGCGCGCGACCCGGAGCTCGGCGATCACTTCTGGGTCAATCCGCTGGGCGTCCACTTCTCGCGCATCAAGGTCTCCGACCTGCTGCTGGTCAACGCGAAGGGCGAGACGGTGATCGGCGACCGGCCGCTCAACAAGGCCGCCTTCGCGATCCATGCCGCGATCCACGAGCACAACCCGAAGATCGTCGCCGCTGCACATACGCACTCGACCTACGGCAAGGCCTGGTCGACGCTCGGCCGCAAGCTCGACACGATCACGCAGGACAGCTGCGTGTTCCACGGCGACGTGGCGCTGTTCGACGACTTCACCGGCATGGTGGTCGACACCAGCGAGGGCGAGCGCATCGCGCGGGCGCTGGGCGACAGGAAGGGCGCGATCCTCAAGAACCACGGCATCCTGACCGCGGGCCCCACGGTCGAGGCCGCCGCCTGGTGGTACATCGCGCTCGACAACGCCTGCCACACGCAACTCCTTGCCGAGGCCGCCGGCAAGCCGCAGCCCATCGACGAGGACACCGCGCGCCACACACACAGCCAGATCGGAGGGCCGGAGGGGGCCATCCATTCCTTCGACAGCCTCTACGAAGGCCTGGTCGAAGCGGAGCCCGAACTGCTGCTCTGAAGAAAAACTACTGGAGTTCCCGATGACCGCATCTCTTTCACGCCCTATATCGCGCCGGGGTGTCCTGCGCGCAGGCGGCGCCGCTGCCGTGGTCGCCTCGGGCGGCCTGATCGCCTCGCAGGCCTTCTCGCAGCAGGCACGCAAGCTCACTTTTGCATGGAACGCCGCCGCGTTCTGCCTCTCGCCCGTCGTCGTTGCACAGGAGCGCGGCTACTTCGAGCGCAATGGCCTGCAGGTGGACCTGATCAACTACACCGGCTCCACCGACCAGCTGCTGGAGTCGCTGGCCACGGCCAAGGCCGATGCGGCGGTGGGCATGATCCACCGCTGGCTCAAGCCGCTGGAGTCGGGCTTCGACGTGAAGATCGTCGGCAGCTCGCACGGCGGCTGCGTGCGGCTGGTGGGTGCGAAGAACGCGGGCGCGACCAGCCTTGCGAGCCTCAAGGGCAAGATCATCGGCGTGTCGGACATCGCGAGCCCGGGCAAGAACTTCTTCTCGATCCTGCTCGCGAAGAACGGCATCGACGCCGACAAGGACGTGACCTGGCGCCAGTACCCGGCCGACCTGCTCGACATCGCGGTGCAGAAGGGCGAGATCCACGCCATTGCCGATGGCGACCCCAACGTCTACCTGATCGAGAAGCGCAACAAGGGCGCCTTCGTGGAGATTGCGAGCAACCTCTCGGGCGAATACAAGGACAAGGTCTGCTGCATCGTCGGCGCGCGCGGCGAACTGGTGCGCAAGGACAAGCCGACCGTCGCGGCCCTCGTGCGCGCCATCGCGCAAGCCTCCGACTATGTGGCCGAGAACCCTAACGAATCGGCGAAGCTGTTTGCGAAGTATTCGCCCAAGGTGCCGGTGGAAGACCTGCGTGCGCTGCTCGGCACGCTCACGCACAACCACCATCCGCTCGGCAAGAACCTGCGCGACGAGGTGGAGTTCTATGCGCGCGATTTCCGCGGTGTCGGCGTGCTCAAGAAGACCACCGATCCGGTGCGCTTTGCCGAACACGTCTCTTTCGATCCACTCGCATGAGTACCCCAGACCCCGCATTGGGCTTCGATTCCCTCCCCTTCCGGGGGAGGGCGAGGGTGGGAGCCGCGGCGCCCGATCGCACGCCGGCTCCTGCTTCGACACCGGTGCGCATTCAAGCAGCTGCGCCCGCATGGGGCATCGGCTTCGCCGCCGCTGCGGCATGGTTCGCCCTGGGCCTGCTCACGCTCTGCTGGCCGAACAAGGCCGTCGGCTTCAGCGACTGGGCCTACACCGACGAGTTCGGCATCGCCGCCATTGCGGTGGGCGCATTGCTGCTGGCCGTCGCATCGCTCGGGCCGCGCGCCGGCCGCGTCGCGCATGCACTGCGGCCCGCGGGCCCATGGCTCGTCGCGCTGCCCGTGCTGTTCGCCATCTGGGAGATCGCGACCGCCAAGCTCGCGCTGCTCCCCACGCCGTTCTTCGCGCCGCCGCAAAGCCTGGTCGAGACCTACATCGACGACTGGCGCCGCCTCGGAGAAAGCCTGCTGCACTCGACCCGGCTGCTGGCCCACGGCTTCGTGCTGGGGGCGCTCGCGGGCTTTCTCACGGGCGTGACCATCGGCTGGTCGCGCATCGCGGGCTACTGGGTGCATCCGGTGCTGCGCTTCGTGGGGCCGGTGCCGGCTTCGGCGCTGCTGCCGCTGGCGTTCTTCTTCTTTCCGTCGAGCTATGCGGCCGCGGTGTTCCTGATCGCGCTCGCCACGGGCTTTCCTGTGGCGGTGCTCACCTGGTCGGGTGTCGCTTCGGTCAACCGCAACTACTACGACGTGGCGCGCACCATGGGCGCGAGCGAGCGCTTCCTGGTGCTGCGCGTGGCGATTCCGGCTGCCTTGCCGCAAGTGTTCGTGGGCCTTTTCATGGGGCTGGGCGCGGCGTTCTCGGTGCTCGTCACGGCCGAGATGATGGGTGTGAAGGCCGGGCTGGGCTTCTATCTTTCTTGGGCGCAGGGCTGGGCCTCGTACTCGAACATGTACGCCGCGCTGATCGTGATGGCCGTGCTGTGCTCGGGCCTGATCACGCTGCTCTTCAAGGTGCGCGACCGCGTGCTGTCGTGGCAGAAGGGGACCGTGAAATGGTAGCCATTGCCGATGCAAACGTGCGCCAGGCCGGCGCGCACATCGACATCCGCGGCGTGAGCCATTGGTTCGATGTGCCTGCGGGGCCGCTGCAGGTGCTCGACGACATCGACCTCACGGTGAAGCCCGGCGAGTTCGTCGCGCTGCTGGGGCCGAGCGGCTGCGGCAAGTCGACGCTGCTGCGCCTGGTGGCGGGGCTCGAGTCTGCCACGGCCGGCCGCATCACGCAGGACGATGCGCCCATCACGCGGCCCGACCCCTCGCGCATCGTCGTGTTCCAGGACCCGACGCTCTACCCCTGGCGCAGCGTGTGGGACAACGTGGCGCTGGGCCTGCAGGCGCGCGGCGTGCTCAAGGCGCAGCGCGGCCGCGTCGACGAGGCGCTGAAGCTTGTCGGCCTCGCCGACTTTGCCAAGGCCTTTCCGCACCAGCTCTCGGGCGGCATGGCGCAGCGCGTGGCGCTGGCGCGTGCGCTGGTCAACGATCCACAGCTGCTGGTGCTCGACGAGCCGCTCGGCAAGCTCGACTCGCTCACGCGCATCGCGATGCAGAGCGAGCTGGTCAACCTGTGGCAGCGCGCGGGCTTCTCGGCGCTGCTGGTGACGCACGACGTGGAGGAGGCGCTGTTCCTCGCCAACCGCGTGATCGTGCTCAGCGACCGGCCGGCGCGCATTGCGGCGGAGATCGTGGTCGACCTGCCGTATCCGCGGCACCGCGGCCATGCGAGGCTCGCCGAACTGCGGCACGAGGCGTTGCGGCACCTGGGGCTCGACGCCACCTGGTGAGATGAACAGCACGCCCGAGGCCGATTGGCTCAACCTGCTGATCGGCCTGCTGCAAGGCGCCCAGCTGCAGCTGCTGCGCGTGCTCGATGCACTCGGGCTCGCGCAGCATGTGCACGGCCAGCCGGCGTGGCCGTGGGCGCGGCGGCTGTCGGGCGAGAACCTGCTGATCGACCTGGGACAGGCGCGCAGCTTGGCGTGGACGCTGGTGTTCGTCGCAGTGGCGGTGCTCGCTTTGCTGCTCGCGCTGCTCTGGCCGCGCCTGCGCTTCTACTTTCTCGCGCTGGTGCCGATGCTGCTGATCGCAGCGCCCTGGCCCGAGTCGCGCGTCGTGCTGGTGCCTGCAACGCCCACCAGCTTTCAGGCATCGCCGACCGGCTTCACGGCCGAATCCATCGCCCGGGGCCGTGTGATCTACCAACAGAACTGCGTGGCCTGCCACGGTGCGGACGGCAAGGGCGAAGGCCCGCTCGCAGCCTCGCTGGCGGTGTGGCCGCCGGACCTCAGCGGTCCGTTGCTGTGGCGGCGCGCCGATGGCGACCTGCTCTGGCGCATCCTCCACGGCACGCGCGATGCGCAGCAGGGCGGCCAACCCACGATGCCCGGCTTCGCCGGAAAGCTCGGTGAGGCCGACGCCTGGGCGCTGGTCGACTACATGAAGGCGCAGGGCGCGGGCCAGAGCCTGCGTGCGCTTGGCAGCTGGCCGCAACCCATCGGCCTGCCCGACATGGCGGTGCGCTGCGGTTCACAGCCGCCACGGCTGCTCGCGAGCTGGCGCGGGCAGCGCGTGCGCATCGTGGCGGGCGGCGCGGTGCCGGCCGAAGACCCGCGCCTCGTGACCGTGCTGCTGCGGCCGCCTGCGAGCGCGGTTGCAACGGCTGCCGATTGCGTGGCCGACTCCGCCGCCGGATGGGAGGCGCTGGCGCTCATCGCCGGCACCGAGCAACTGGCTGGCACCCAGCTCATTGCCGATCGCGACGGCTGGCTGCGCGCACGTGGTGCGCCCGGCAAGGCGGGCTGGTCGGACGACGACCTGCTGTGCCGCAGCGAGCGTGCGCCCGACGCGGTGGAGCAGGGCGCTGCTGCACTGCCTGCCGACGGCCTGGGCGCGCTGATTGCCCGCATGGACGCGCAGCCGGTGCGCTTCGTCAAGGGCGGCTTCATCCACTGACTTTTTTCTTGTCTCGACTGAACACGGAGAACCCATGAACCCACATCTCGACCGATCACGCCGGCAGTTCCTTGCACGCGGCCTCACCGCCGCCGTGGCCTTGCCCGCCTTCTCATTGCAGGCGCGCGCACAGGGCCGCCCTGTTCTCAAGGCCGGCGACCAGAAGGGCGGGCTGCGCGCGCTGCTCGAAGCGGCAGGTGGACTCGAAGGCCTGGGCTACGACATCCAGTGGTCCGAGTTCCCCGCGGCTGCGCCGCTGGCCGAGGCGCTGAATGCCGCGGCGGTCGATTCCGGTCCCATCGGCGATGCGCCGCTCATCTTTGCGCTTGCGGCCGGCACGCGCGTCAAGGCCATCGGCGCGAACCGTTCGGATTCGTACGGCACGGCAGTGCTGGTGCGGCCCGATTCGCCGCTCAAGACCGCGGCCGACCTCAAGGGCAGGAGCATCGCGACCAACCGCGGCTCCATCGGCCACTACGTCACGCTCAAGGCCATCACTGCGGCCGGCCTGAAGCCCGAGGACGTCAACATCCGCTTCCTCGCGCCGGCCGACGCCAAGCTCGCGCTCACGCAGGGCTCGGTCGACGCCTGGGCCACCTGGGAGCCCTACACCGCGCTGGCCGAAGTCAGCCGCCATGCGCGCGTGCTCGTGAGCGGGCGCGGGCTGCTGCCGGGGCTCAGCTACCTCGCGGCCACCGACGCCGCCATTGCCGCCAAGCGGCCGGTGCTACAGGACTTTCTGCAGCGTGTGGTGAAGGCCCAGCTCTGGTCGTACCGCAACGTCGATGCCTACTCGGCCGCGCTGGCCCGCATCATCGGCATTCCGCCCGAGGCGGCCAAGCTGCAGTTCGAGCGCCGCCAGCAGAAGTGGGTGCCCATCGATGCGCAGGTCATTGCCGACCAGCAGGGCACGGCGGATTTCTACCGCCGGGTGGGGCTCATCAAGCAGCCGCTGGATGTGAAGGGCACGTTCGACACGGGGTTTGGCGTGGCGGGCTGAGCAAGAAGCGCAGGGCCGCGTGCGGCATTCGCACAGATACGTCCGGCGCGCGGTGCTTGCGCGGTCGCTTCACGCCTTGCGCGACATCGCTTCTTGCAGCGCCTCGGCCGTTCCCCAGTGCTGCAGGAACTCGATTTCGTCGGCCTTGCTCAGCTTGCCTTGTGCCCGGTAGACAAGTGCCGTCATCACAGCGCCTGCCTGTACCGGCTTGTCTTCCGGTTCGCCCATGCCTGAATCGCTTTGCCATTCCTTCGGGAACGTAGGCCATGAGCAAGTCACTTGGCTCATCATGTGGAAGCTTGTTTCCATGAAGCCCGGTTTCTGCTCCAGTTGGTACTGGCGCCGGCTCGGCTTGCTGCAATAGGTGGTGTAGTCCGGATGCAGGTAGCGGGCGATGCCTTTGTAGGTAGAGGAAGCATCGGCAGGCACGTGATCGACCGTGGGGCCGGCCTCCATGTATTGGCGGATGTATTCCCACAGGGACGCCGCCTCTTGTGGACCCGACAGTCCCGGTCCGACGAAGATGCAGTCTTCGCCCTTGGCGCTCGGATCGGTCGGATTGAACGGCGGGTGGTAAAGCGCCAGCGCCTTGATGGTCTGCTTGGCGCCCGCGCTGGAGCCTTCGGGTTCGAACAATGCCACCAGGCGCTCCCAGTCCAGCACCACGTTGCCGCCGCAGTAGACAGGCCGCAGCACATACACCTTGCGGGTGAGCCGGTTGAAGCGGATGCGCCCCCGGGCATGGGTGAAGAAGCAGGTGCGCATGCCCATGTAGTGGAACCACGCGAAGATCATGAAGGCGCTGGCCAATGCAAGGGGAAATAGCAGGAGCCAGCCAAAGGCGACATAGGGCCAGTCGTCCTGCCCATAGGGCATGGTCGGCCAAAAGAAGATGACCGTTTCGAAGAGAAGAGGATGGACCGCGAATCCATACCACATCCATATCAGCACGAGAGCCGGCAGGAGAACATAGAGATTCCCCATTCCGGCACGCCACTGCAAATCCCACCCTGGGTTGCACAGTTCCAGGTACGCATCGTTCTGGGCGTAGGCAGCCCGACCTGGCATCTCGATACCGCGCGCACCGGAGCGCTGGGTCGGCCAGTGTCTTTGCCCTTGCAGGTTGATGTGGGCGCGGCCTTTGTCGGGGGGGCGGCGCCTGGCCAGCCAGTAGCTGTTTTCGCGAACGAACATGAAGGGTTCTCAAGTGGGGTGCAGTTCGGCCTGCACGCTACTTGCCGTGCTACCTCGGCGCCTTGCACGGCCAGCGCAATGGCTCTTCGGGGCCGATGCCGCTCTCGCGACGTTTCTGGCCACAGTCGCTGTTCCATTCTTCGGGGAACGTGGGCCAGTAGCACAGCCGCTCGGCCAGGCTGTGCAGCGGCGCCCACAGGAAGTTCGTCGCGTAGTTGGTGAAGGTCGCACCCGAGGTGCCCTTGCCGATGATGTCGTCGCGCAGGTGCGAACCGTGCATGACGGTTTCTTCCAGGTGCTCGCCAGGGCCGCTGAATCCTTTGCGTAGCCACTCGTGCTCGGAAGGTCTGGGTACGGCATCCATGCCTTCCTCCATGAAGGTTCGGATGTATTGCCACAGAGCCTCGCCGCTGCCGCTGGGACCTACCCAGAGTACGTCTTCTCCTTTGCGCTCGGGATCGCTGGCATTCAGCGGGGGCCAATACAACAGTAGATTGCTGTCCAGTCCAGCCGAGCGCAGGCGCTCTTCGCGCGCCACCTCGCTCGTAGCCAACTGCTCGGCCGTCCAGGATTTTGGCGGGGCCCAACGGACATGCGCTTGCACGCGGTCCCAGTCGAGGATGACATTGCCGCCGTACTTCTTTGGACGCAGTGCGTAGACCTTGCGAGTGGTTCGATTGAAGCGGTAGCGCGCGCGCAAGCTGGTGAAGAAAGCTGGGGCGAGAAAGTAAGGCCACAAGAAAAAATACTCTAAGGCAAAAACACCGATGGCCATGAGGCACAGAACCCAATCCAGCACTCCATGTCGCAGGAAATGGGCGGCGACGCCGAATATCGGTACTGACAGAATTAGCGCACCCAGAATCAGCAGCATGAACCCAAGAGAACGCTTTTCTTCTTCTGCATTGCTCAACTCAATGAAGTGCTCGTTGAAGTCGAACAACGTGCGCATTCCGTAGAGTTGAGGCCGTGCAAGTTTCTGCTGCTCGAGCTTTTCCTTTCTCGTGGGTTTGGGCTCACCCTGTCGACGAGGTATCTCGCCTTCTTGAATTCCGTACAGCCGCGTGTACTGGTTGATGTCCGCAAAATACGCGAGCGCTTGAGGTGTACCTCCGCTGCGTTGCTCCTGTCGATAACCGCACTCAGAAAGAAACATGTGATTGCCGTTCGTCAGTCCATATCTGCAATCGCATTGGCGAGCTGATTGAGCATGAATTGCTCGCTGCTATGCGGAACATTTTTGCTGTCAGCTTTCCGGAAAGGTTCGGCCATGAGCCAGTCGACCCACTCCTTTTCCTTCATCTTCTCGATGGCATAGCTCAGGGCCAAGGTGGCAGCGCCGGCCACGAGGCTAATGCGCGTGCACCAAAGAACGACCTTCACATTCTTGAGGTTGTAAGCGCTCAAAAGTGTCGATCCGATCGTGGACCCACCGGAAATGGCACGGCCATAGTACGCACGCATCAAGGGCGTATTTCCTTCTTTGTCCGCTGTATTCCCATCAATCGCATCCCAAACCACCCCCACCACCGCAGCAGACGCAACCCAGTGCGCCGCACCGATCTTCAGCATGCGCAGTTCATTGTCCAATGCCGTCACCAGATTTGCCCGCGCGGCCAGCGGCGCTTCGGCTTTGATCGCCTCGTAGACGTTCTTTTCGTAGTAGTCGGACCGCCAACTTTTCCAGGTTCCCATTGCGCCGGCCAGTGCGCCAGCGCTCTGGCTGCCCGCCCTCGGGTCGTCGCCGCGCTCGCTCGCGCGACCGAAGGTCGGGATCAGGCTCATGATCTCCAGGCCCCCGACCACCGACGGAATGCGCATGTTCTTCACTGCGTTGTCTGCACCCAGCGCCAACGCTCGATCCACCCGGGCCTGCATCTTCTCGCCCTTGTGGTCGTAGTGCCGCTTCCACGCTCGTCCGCCCGGCCTGGGATTGTGCTTGTTGCTGTAGACAACCTGCCTTCCCTCGGCATGCAGTTTCTCGTCCAGCAGGCGCTGCTCCGCTCGCACGAACTCAATCGCCTTGTCGCCCAGGCCGTGCGAGAGCAACACGATCTGCCCTTTGGCGAGGTTCAGCTCCATCGCCGAAGCACCCAACTTCTGGGCCGCCCGCACCACCGCAATTCCCCACACCGAATGAACATTCTTCGCGGCCGTCTCGGCGATCTTCTGCAGTGACTGAATCTTCTGCATCGTGCCGGCTCCGGGGTCGACGAGCTTGGACGCTTCCTTGATCAGAGTCTGGCTACCCTTGAGCGTCTTCGGGATCTTCTCCAGCGCCGCCGCCATTGCGGCCCAGGCCCGCTGCTGGCGCGCGCTCTCTTCGGCCGTTTCCGCATCCGCCACCTCGGTGGCCGGCGGCAGCGTGTCCTTCAGTGTGTCCAGCACGCGCAGCAACTCCTGCGAGATCGCCTCGTTGTTCAGCGTCGCCATGCGCCACACGAGGTTCTTCGGTTCGTCCTTGAACAACTGGAGATCGGCATACCACTTGCGCCCGCGCGGGCTGCTGTCCATGGTTTCCAGAATGGCGCACAACTGGCCCGCGCAGCGCGCGCCATCGCGGGTTTCGATGCCGCTCGGCTTGCGGTCGTAGCGCCCCAGTGTCTTGACCAGGAGGGCATCGCACTGGAGCCAGGCGATCAGGTCCTCGCTGATCTTGTCCATGCGCTTGTCCCGCCCCTTGATCTGCGCCATGTGATCGGCGTCGAATTTCGTGAGCCGGGCCTCATCGACATGCGCAAGCGTCGTCTTGAGAGCGGCTTCGGATTCCGCATCGCTGATGAGCCTACGGTCCGATTCACGCGCGGCAATTTCTCCCTCCAGTGCCTCTCTGCGCTGCGCCCGCATCGCCTCGACGGACATCTCGGCATAGGTCCCGTCCTTTTGCCGGACCATCGTCGTGCTCACGGGGTAGGCGCGGCGCTGGCCCAGGACGTCGTGCACGCTCTTCAGGCGGTCCGTTTCGGCGTCATACATGCCCATGGCCTTCTTGTAGAGGGCTCCGCGCACGGTCTTGATGCTCTCGCTGGCGGCGTGCTTCCATGCATTCGTAACGGTCGCGTTGCCGGGGTCCGAAGCATCGACCTCCTTGAGCCACTGCACATACGGCATGGCGGCGGTGAGATGGTGCAGGCTGAGTTCCTGGGCAATGCCGATGGGGTCGTCGCATGCGACGACGGCGCCCTTGTGCTGCGTCAGGAACTCGGCCATCTTTCGCAGCCGGGGGCCATGCGCGTCCTTGTAGAGCGGGCCGGTGATGCGTGCGATGTAGGGGCCAATCGCCATGCCGGTGACGGGGCCTGTGTCGGTGACGGCCACGCTGCCGTCGGCGCGGCGGGTCTCGTTGCGCACCTTTTCGAAATGCCGGCCAGTCCGTGCCTCCTCGTAGGTACCCCATTCGCGCTCGGCGCCGTGCACACCCATGAGTCCGTAATGCTGTTCGCTGCCCACGGTCTGTACGGCTGTGTCCTTCAGCGCCGAAAACTCCATCACCTGGCTGTTGAGCTGTCCCGGTTGGCAGGAGTCCTTCTGGCTCGTGTTGCCGCCCAGCCACCCTGCGACATCGAACTTCTGCATGTAGGTGTCGCGCTGGGGCTCGATGTCCTCGAACAGGTGCTTGGGCACGACCGGATCCGGGTGGAACATGTAGTGCAGCTCGGTGACGTTCTTCGCGTCCGCCACCCACACCATGGAGGCGTTGGCGCCGCGCACTTCCATTTCGCAGGCCGGGTTCGACTTGGCAGCCTCCGGAAACCCGACGTCGAACTGCGCCAGGTAGCCGTGGGGGTGCACGATGTAGGCAAGCCACTCGGGGTGGGCCTTGCATACGTTCTGAATCCGCACGTACAGGTAGCCCGGCCGCAGCATGCGCACGCCGTAGAGCGCCGTGCGCATGGGCACGCCGCCGGGCTGGGCCTGGAAATTTCCCGTGGGCTGCAACTGCTTGAGCGCAGCGAGCCCCTGCTCCTGCGCGCTGAAGGCGGCGGCATAACGGGTAAACAGGATCGGCAGGCCCTTGCGATCGCAGTTTCGGCAGGGGGTGGCGCAAGGCATGGACTTCAGTCTCTTCGCGAAGTGTTGGGGTTGGTCGAGATCGAAAAGGCTTGCTCGGCTTCATGCAGTGCGCTGGCAAAGCCAGGTGAAGCAACGCGGCTGTTGGCCGGCTGGTTCGCGTGATCGCGTGCCGGATGCATCAGGGCGAGCGCCTGCCGCAGCACGGCCGCATCGCGAGGCGCCGACCAGTCGCGTGCGATGAGTCGGTCATCGTAGTGGTGTGCCCTCCATGACGCGTCGACGAATTCGGATAGATCCGATTCCTGGGTCAATCCCAATGCAGCCCCTTGGCGAAGGAGGCGGGTCATCGTTTCTCCATCGGGTTGGCGTCGAATGGGAATTCGTCGCGAAGCCATGCTCAACCACAGCCGCGTACCTGTCGTCGCACTGTGCGCCGCATGCCATTGATCGAGGCGCAAAAGATGGCGCATGGTTTCGTGCCGTGGCTCTCGAGTCGCTGCCTGGGACAGGACCGGCCGGGTGGCAATGAACCATTCGGGCGAGTCTGCGCCACTGCCGGTAGGTACTTCTCCACCCGTGGCGAATGCCTCCTCGTACGACCAAGGCCGCCAGGGTTGGCTCAATGCCCACCACCCTGTCACTGGTCCGAGCCACTGCAAGCGCTGCTCGTCATCGAGCAGCGGCCACACGCGCTGCATGACGCGTGCATCCTGGTAGCGGAAAAGTTTGTCTTTGCCGTCGGCGGGCGAGGTCTGAAAGCCGAGGCGGGTCCAGTGCATTGCAATGCTCGCAGGCGTTGACGGACTGAAGACGACGGCGCACAACATCTGGTCCACCAGGCGGCGCTCGCTCTGCAGCCGTGCTGCGGCCAGCGCGAGTTCTATCGTGTGCAGGACAGCCTGGGTGCTGGCATCGAGCGCGTCGGCTACCCAGCCTTCAGGCAGTGGCACGAGGGTGGGCGCGGCTTCGGGACGTCCGCGGTAGATCTCGTCGGGGACGTCGACTCGTTCATCGGCCAACAGCGGATGGTGCTCCTGCAGGTGCTCTGCGAGCGGATTGTCTCGCCACCGTTCGAGCACCAGGAAGGCCGACAATGGTGGGGCGACGGAGGCTTGCGCAGGCGACCCCTGCGTCTGCGCCCTGGCAAAGCCTTTTTGCAAACTGCGCAGCAGAAGCGAGGCATCCGGGTGCACGGGCAACACGCTAGCCATCAACGCGAGGCCGATGCGCCGCCCGCGGCGCCGCTGTCCTGCAGGTCGCACTTGGCTTCGTAACCCTTGGACGTTGGAAGGCTCTTCGGCCCCACCATCGAATGCGAAGCCGCATGCGCACGCCACACCCCATTGGTGCCGCTCTCGATGCCATCCGCATTCCACCGGGTGTAGCTGGAGCCGCCGTTGATCAGCACCTCGTCCCGGGCCGTGATCGTGATGCGGTTGGCCTCCAGCTTGATGTTGAGCTTGGCC